>Ga0099822_1009033_pt1 | contig 12644 bp, 5 predicted proteins | sample CowpeawhiteBW_FD_76839 | JGI IMG/M metagenome (GOLD analysis project Ga0099822, IMG submission 76839) | Root nodule microbial communities of legume samples collected from California USA - Cow pea white BW | ecosystem: Host-associated > Plants > Roots > Nodule | place: USA: California | collected... | reverse complement strand
GTTATTTTTAAAGTTGTTGATGACATGGAAAATATTGGAAAATATAATTGGGGTACATTAGTGTATGAGTATTTGGTGTTTAGCTTGTGTAGTGCTTCGTTGGCATTGCAGAACGAACCAAGTGGATTTGAGTTTTATGTGGTTCGATGTGCCTATTTGTTTGAGGTAAATTGATTTATGTTTTCTAATGTTGTTTACATATGGTTTTTATTTTCCATAAATTGATTTTATTAATGATTTATGTTTTCAATTATGGTCATTTGATCATTTGGTTGTTTGCCAATCAACGTTCAAGTGTAAGATGAACTTGTTCCCACGATTGTTGTATTGGATGAATGTGAGTGTAGGTGACAAGGTCATGAAGACTGCGTTTGATTACGACATGGTTTGGACGTGTTTAAAATCTGTTTTATTGTTTTATATTAGTTATGTTTGAAATCTGTAAGTTTTTATTGAACTCAGACATGTGTTTTCTTGTATAGGCTATTGTTGATGTGGCGGTGTCAAAGGAAGAACTTGATCATGCTATTGTAAGAGAAGCATTTGAACATTTTGGTACTGAATACAAAACCCAAGATTTGAAGGACAAGGAAGAGGTAGAGCGTTTGCTAGAAGATCATGAAGCACAGATAGTTGATTTGGAACAATCTATGTCTGCATTGGATGAGTTGGTTGCAAATTGGAAGGGTCAACAGCCGAAGGATGAGGTCCGAGATGAAGTTGGTGATGATGTTTTCATTGATCCACATGCTCATGTAATGAGTGATGAAAAAGATGATGGTGCACAACAAAGCAATATGTATGACCGTATGAAGGCCCGACCTAGGATGTGGTTCAAGAGTGTTGCCACAAAAACACCATATTCTGTTTGTGGAAAGAAGAAGTTGAAATCACTACAAATTGGTTGAATTTGTTAATTTGAAAACACCATTGCTATTTTATTTTTAGCTATTTATGAATGTTTGTTATGGATAGATTTTACAGGACAAAGTCTGTCCATGATTCTGTTATGTGTTTTTGTGTTTGAAAATGTATGTTGCAGGTTTTTAGGTGTTTTGCATTTATTTTGCGCAGCAGTAATATTTTTTTGTTTTTTGTGGGTGGTAGAACCAAATTATTTAACACAACACCCCCACTTAATTTCCCTTCACTCCGCATTTTGCTGTGAGATAAAAAATATGTAATAGAAGTCCTCACTAAATCTACTGGGGAATTATATTTTGGAGGCCATTATGAACAATATGATGGTTATTAAACATGGTACTGTGAACCAAAATATATAACACCACTCCCCATTTGGATTACTTTTACTCCCCACTTTGTAACGTAATTGAAAGTTTAAAGAACATTTAATTTCCTTCCAAAATTAAAATGATATTAAAACTGTTATTCTAAATTTAAATTGGTCATAATTAAAAATATACTTTAATTGCTTACCAAAATTTAGAAATTTAAGGTGGTTATTAAATCTGGTACTGTGAACCAGAATATATAACACCACTCCCCATTTGGGATACTTTTACTCCCCACTTTGTAACGTAATTGAAAGTTTAAAAAACATTTTATTTCCTTCCAAAAATAAAATGTTATTAAAACTGGTATTCTAAATTTGAATTGGTCGTAATTAAAAATAAAATTTAATTGCTTAAAAAAATTCAGAAATTTAAGATGTTATTAAACCTGGTACTGTGAACCAGAATATTAACACCACTCCCCATTTGGGATACTTTTACTCCCCACTTTGTAACGTAATTGAAAGTTTAAAGAACATTTAATTTCCTTCCAAAATTAAAATGATATTAAAACTGTTATTCTAAATTTAAATTGGTCATAATTAAAAATAAACTTTAATTGCTTACCAAAATTTAGAAATTTAAGGTGGTTATTAAACGTGGTACTGTGAACCAGAATATATAACACCACTCCCCATTTGGGATACTTTTACTCCTCACTTTGTAACATAATTGAAAGTTTAAAAAACAATTTATTTCCTTCCAAAAATAAAATGTTATTAAAACTGTTATTCTAAATTTGGATTGGTCCTAATTAAAAATAAAATTTAATTGATTAACAAAATTTAGAAATTTCAGGTGGTTATTAAAACTGGTACTGTGAACCAGAATATATAGCAGCACTCCCCATTTTGGATACTTTTACTCATCACTTTGTAACATTATTGAAAGTTTAACGAACATTTTATTGCCTTCCAAAAATAAAATGTTATTAAAACTGTTATTCTAAATTTGTATTGGTCGTATTTAAAAATAAAATTTAATTGCTTAACAAAATTAAGAAATTTAAGGTGGTTATTAAAAGTGGTACTGTGAACCAGAATATATAGCAACATTCCCCATTTTGGATCCTTTTACTCACTACTTTGTAACGTAATTGAAAGTTTAAAGAACATTTTATTGCCTTCCAAAAATAAAATGTTATTAAAACTGATATTCTAAATTTGAATTGATTGTAATTAAAAATAAAATTTAATTGGTTAACAAAATTTAGAAATTTAAGGTGGTTATTAAACCTGGTACTGTGAACCAGAATATATAACAACATTCCCCATTTTGGATACTTTTACTCCCCACTTTGTAACGTTATTGAAAGTTTAAAGAACATTTTATTTCCTTCCAAAAATAAAATGTTATTAAAACTGGTATTCTAAATTTGAATTGGTCGTAATTAAAAATAAAATTTAATTGCTTAACAAAATTCAGAAATTTAAGATGGTTATTAAACCTAGTACTGCGAACCAGAATATATAACACCACTCCCCATTTGGAATACTTTTACTCCCCACTTTGTAACGTTGTTGAAAGTTTAAAGAACATTTTATTTCCTTCCAAAAATAAAATGTTATTAAAATTGTTATTCTAAATTTGAATTGGTCCTAATTAAAAATAAAATTTAATTGATTAACAAAATTTAGAAATTTAAGGTGGTTATTAAAACTGGTACTGTGAACCAGAATATATAGCAGCACTCCCCATTTTGGATACTTTTACTCCCCACTATGTAACGTTATTGAAAGTTTAAAGAACATTTTATTGCCTTCCAAAAATAAAATGTTATTAAAACTGTTATTCTAAATTTGAATTGGTCGTAATTAAAAATAAAATTTAATTGCGTAACAAAATTCAGAAATTTAAGATGGTTATTAAACGTGGTACTGTGAACCAGAATATATAACAACACTCCCCATTTGTGGTACTTTTACTCCCCATTGTCAAACACGACAACATGCCACTACAAAATCAAGACTACAGAACCACACCACAATGCAAACCAGAATTTACCAACGACTCTGTTAAACAATGTTGCACCAAACTCGAAAATAAATGAAACTTTTTCCCCCCAAAGATTAAACCTTTTCGAATGGTGAACAAAAAAACACGAACCTTACACTAAAACGGTGTTGCAGAACGGCTTCCGGTGGGTTGGTTGTCGTTGCCGTCGACTCGCTTCCACTGGATTCGATCCCCTCCACTATCGTCACTGTCGCAAGTGTGTCCTCTCACGGTGACTGCCTCCCGCCTCGCTTCTGTAACACCAAAACTTCTCTGTCTCGACTTCCTCCGACTATCTCAATCTCTCTCGGCCGTTCCACCGACTTCCTCACGTTGGCTTCACCTTTCCACACACTTGATCACGCTGTCTCCACCTTTTGCTCACGCTGTCGCCGCCTTTCCTCTGACTTTCTCACGCTGTTTCCGCCTCTCCTCCGACTTGCTCACGGTGTCTCCACTTCCTCCGACTTTCTGTCTCCCTATCTCACGAACACTCTACAAATTTTTCATTTTGTCTTACTTTCTCTCTCCACGTCTGCTTTAGTTTTGCCAAAAAGAATTTGCTGCACATAACTTCTGTGCACGTGACCATGGGTTCTATTTGATTTAAAAAAAGTAAAAATTAAGAAAAAAAAGGGTGCCACGTCACCCATGTAAAAAATGAGTTCAAATTTTATGTTCGAATATCATTTTCGTGTAAAAAAACTGGGATTTAACTTTGGTGGGCCACACACATAGACAAATGCTTGTTCAAGCACGTAGAGGTGCAATAGCTTTCTTTCTACTTTTCTGAAGATTAGCATGTTGGTTGGTGGATGGGTGGGGTCCACATGCAATAACAAATTTTCTTTCCTTGCTTGCATTATATTTTTTACGTAAATGTATAGGGTTTATATATTTCTTCTTTCATTCTTTAAACTTTTGGTTCTTTTTAAATTTTCATACTTTTGGTTTGGTTCTTTTTATTTTGATTCTATTAATTGTGTTATATTTCAATGTGTTGGTGACCATTGATGAGATGAGTGTGTGGTTTAGTTTTACTTTTGGACTCATATAGTATGATGATTATTTTATTGAACATGAGTTATATACGCATAGTTGCAATGCCAATGTTATGTCTTTTGCTTGGTTATATTTTAGTTGCATGGTTATGGAATTAAAATGTTGGCTTTGTATTATAGCTATTGTTGTTTATATTGATTTGGAAATTATTAATAGGGTTCATGGTATGAATGGATTAAGTTGATAAAGTTAATGGGTTGTGTTATCGAACATTATTTCCCATGCATGATGTGATGGTGTGAAATTTGTGGCAATCTGTAAACTCTGATGTGTTGCATGTTGAGAGTGTTTTGTCGTGCTTGAAAGTTCTTGCTGGAATTAAATGTTGTGCGAGGTTTTCCATACCTAAGAAACCAGTGAAGACTCTTTCGCTTGTGTGAAGCAGTGGAAAAGGGTCCTCTTCGCCTGTGTGAAGCAGTGGTAGAGGATTGGTTCGAGTGTTGTACCCTTTCGGCTGTGTGAAGCAGTGGAGAGGGGATAGATGTTTCACCTTATTTCGGCTCGTTGCGAGTATAGTGCCCGATGTGCGATGCATCAACGTCTTTACTCATAATTCCTTGAGGGATAAGGGAGACAGTCTGGCTGCATTAAGTGGGACACATCGAACCATCTGTTCTAGGAAACCAGATGTTGTTGGGGGTGAGAGGCCGCGAAAAACCAAAGATTGATTATGATCACTGTGTTTGAAGATTTTAGATGAATGTGATGCTATGTTTGGTTTAGTATGATTGTTTGGATTTGGGGTTTGTGTATTCAAACCAAGGATGGAATGTGATCATAATGTTTTCGAGTTACTTGAATGCGACATTGAGTATTATTGGACATGTTTTATTTATGAATTTCCTTTATAAATATCATTGTTTATGGTTAGCTTACCCCTATTTGTTTGCTTGTGTGTTTGTGCCTTTGTACATCTGTTGATCATTTCATAGACTCTTGCCCAACATTACAACAACAGGATGCTACTTCTTCTACACCCGTGGATACTCCTCATGCCTATGCAGCTCATTTTTTCAACAACAATAGGCCCCAACACCAGTAACAAAACCATCATTTGTCAACAAACAGATACAATCTAGGATGGAGGAATCACCCAGATGGGGAAACCAGGGAAACCAACAGCAGTAGAACCAAGGGTTTCAAAACATGCAGCCACCTCCTCAACAAAGAGTTGCACCTGCACCACAAGCTGCTCCTGTTCCACCTACTGCTACCCCAGCTCCCGCTGCTCCTTCATCTTCTACTTCATTGGAGGAGTTAGTCAGGATGATGACCATTCAAAATATGCAATTCCAGCAGGAGACCAGAGCTTCAATTCAGAGTCTGACAAATCAGATGGGGTATAACTCCAGACTTGGTCTCATGGAGGGTATGTTGCGGTCAAAGTGGATTGGCCCTTTTGTTGTCACTAATGTTTATCCTTATGGTGCAGTTGGAATCAAAAGCCAGTCCACCGATAAGAGCTTCAAAGTGAATGGGCATCGTCTGAAGCCATTCCTTAGCAACCCTGCCTTGGTGGATACTATTATGGAGGAAACTTCACTGCTTGACCCCACTTTTGTTTCACCATGACTCAGGGAGTTTTCTTTCTCCTTCTTTACTTTTATTCCACTTGTCCAGGTTTGTCTGTTGTTGTTTCCTTTTGTTTGTTTCCTTTTTGTTAATTTTTCTTAATTTGTGTTATGTTTTTGTTTTCTGTTTGGGACACTCACTTCACATTTAGAGGATGAGCTATTGGCTATTCTGTGGAGTGATATCCTTGCTTTCTCTTTACATGTCAAGTTGATTTTGGAATTGTTTTACCTTGTGTGAGAATTTGAGCCACTTTTTGTTCTTTGTTGTGTGATATATTCCTCTTGAATGCTTGCATAGTAGCCTTGGCTTGACTCTTTCTTATGCTTTTCTGATTCACATGCATGTTGGGATATGATTTAGGCAATTTTGTTCTATGAGTCTATAGCCAGATGATAACCCCTTTTTTTAGCCTGCGTACCCTTTTTCATTGATTTATAGGTCATTACAAGCCCTTAGCCTGAAAAACCATGATTATTCCTACCTTAGGAAATTTTGAAGCTTTGGAATTGTTTTGGGAATGGGTGCTCAATTAAGTGTGGTCGCACACAACAAGTGTGGTTGTGCGCGCTCTTGTTATTGGTTCTTGGAATTGCTCATTTGTATACCAAGGTGGGATTTCAAAATTGTTGTTTCTCTGCATGTTCTTTGTATGAAAAAAAAAGAAGAAAGAAAAACAAAAAGAAAAGAGAAGAAAAGAAATAAAAGGAGTTTGGATTTAAGCATTGTGTGAGAACCGAATTTGGAAGTGTTGGTGTTTAGGGTTACTTTCATGCTTGATTGAGACTTATTTCCCATTGTTCCTCTGTTTCCTTTGTTGCTTAGCTACTTATCCATATGTTCCACACCTTGTCCTCAACCCCATTACAACCTTGAAAAGCCCTTCTAATCTTGACCTGCATGTGGTTTTGTTCGGTTGTTTGTTCTAGAGGCTTGCCAAGTCTGTTTGATGTTTGTTTTTCAGGGGTGCTTTGAGAGTAAACAGTAGCCTAGAGATTTGAGTGATACAGTGCATATTTTGTGAGGTTATGTTGCTTTCAATACTCTCTTTGAGTTGAACTGAGTACTTGACATGTTTTGAATTGCTTGGATGATGTTCATGGATACCTTTAACTTTGAGTCCTTCTGTGTTGGATGTGTTTCCATTTGTCTGTGTTGAGTCTGTTTATCTTGTGTCTTTTTTGTCTCTCTTGTTATGTATGTGATGTCCTTGCTTTGCTTTACTCTTTAATTTTGCCCATGAGCTAAAAAGGGTGAGTGTGGTCGATTTTGATGAGTCATTATTTTCCTCCATTTCACTAGCCTTTGTGTACCCATTTGAAAGTTTTTCAATGCTTAATTGTTCATCTTTAGTGTGTTTTCATATGTTGGGCTTTATTGGGCCAATATTCCAAATTTGGACTAATTTCACATTATTTGGCCTAATTTTCGTTTTTAATTATTTTTAGGTACTTTGGTGAAGCAAATTTTAGAGCTTGGACATTAATATTTAGTTGAAGAGAGCTGCCACATCATTGCCACATCATTTCCACGTGGAAACATGTGAGGCTCAGTAGTGGCATTTTTGTGATTCTAAGTGGTAGAGTGACAATTTTGTAAATACTAGTGGCAAGGGTGATTAGACCACGCGAATTAGGTCATTTACCATGCAAATAACTGCACTCTCTTTTTCTCCACTCTTCTCCAACCTCCATTTTCATTCTCCAAGCTTAGGTGGGTGTCCATGGAGGTGTTTTTCTCGTTTTTGATGTTTTTGCACTAGTTTTTTCCATTTCTATGCACATTTGACAGCACCCAAATTGGGATTTATGTTTTGAATGTGTTTTCTAGCTTGGGCATCTCATTTCATGGAATGTATTGACTTGGAACAACACCCATAGATGGGGTTTTCTGCTTTTATACCATAACAACGTTTTTCATACAATTACAGCTCTAATATTTGTCTTTTGATATTGAAATCGCATTGAGAGAATTCATAAGTTAGGGTTTTTGATTTTTGATGTTTTGTTTCAAATTTGAAGTGCTTGATTGTTCCATTTTGATGTCTAGCTAAGATTTTTGCATTGATTCCTTGACGAAATTGAAATGAAACCATGAGATTGTTAATCGATTTTGGGTTTTATTTGAAATTGCATTGATTTCAGGTTGTGTTTTGATGATAAACACATTTTTGATGTATGCTTAATCTCAAATTCATGTGTGCACATTAAGGGGCTCGTATTCATGCTTAATGTTTATGGATTCTGTCACAGCTTGCTTCAATCAGTGGGTGTTAACTGCGTGAAATGTACTGTGCTTAATGACAATGAATCCATGGTAATTTTCGCTTAGTTGATTACTTAGGGTTCAGGAGAGCAAATTCGAATAGAACAATTAATTTGGTAATCTGTGATTGGTGGACTATCAATTGAATCAAGGACTCATTGCGTTTTCATATAACTGTTAAATTTCTCTGCCTTGCGAAATTGAAGCTTTGGACAAAAATATTGGTCGTTGGGAGATGACTTGGTTGACTTTCATATATTGCATTTAATCTGTTTTAATTTGGTGGCATACAACCTCTATCACTTATCAATATAAAAATGAAAACCATTTTATATATACATATAGCACAAACAATATTAACATTAAAGGCACACACTCAATAAGGAAATCATACGACAACCCTCTATCTAAAATTTCATCTTAGAACTTATCAAATCACAAAATAGTGTAGACATAATATTAATCATCATAATCTCAACCAATTGGACCCCATAACATGTGATTCATTCCACTAAGTCACCAATGTAAATCACATTATCAATAAGACATCCAAAAGTATTCACTATGGCCCACATGTTGATGGAGGCATGGTTCGGGATCGTCAAGGGATTAGAAAACAGATGATGGAATCATGCCTAGGATCTTCAATAAAATCTCAAATTAGCTTTAGATAGTGGAATAAGAACTCTGTAATTTTTGTAATGTTTTAGTTTGGGCTTTATCAGATCTTTAGTTGTATTGGGCTTTTTGGTGTTTTCGCCCATAGTATATAAGCCCTTATAAGACACATTTGTATTCAGATTTGAGTATTATGAAACAATGAGTTTTCTCTCAATTCTCGAGGTTCTCCTTAGAACCACCGATCCTTATCTTTGAATCTCTGATTCAAAGTGGCGAATTTTCTTCACTTATCTTGGAACCTCCTCTAAGTGGTGTGATTTCCCTCCGTTTCGAAAACCCCCAAATCGACGTCCTCCATTTTTTTTCCCATTCGTTCTAAGGTTCATACCCAAATTCGTTCGAGACCTAATTTTTCCCCACATCCGAGACGATGCTTCACCCCATGCACACAAAGGTCTATAGTTTCTTAAGCTTGCCAATCCAAATTTTCAATCATAGTGAACCTAGTGAAACCAAAATCAAAACAAACAGAAGAAACATCTCCTGAGAAATGCACTCACTCAAGGATGGAATAAGGCCATGTTCATCATCACAAATTAGAAAGCTAAAATCTCCAATTGAATCAAAATTGAGTTCAATTATAAAACATCAAAAGGTGAGACACTACAATTATATACCCAACTCATTTGGTACAGACTTAGTTTTCCTTATAAAAGTGCTGAGCCAATATATAACCACACACACAAAAGCTTCATGCCACAATCCCAAAATACAACTTAGAACCATTTCGTAGCAAAATCCCAAATTAACTAAAAATGCATTTGTTAAATCAAACACGTGGGCAATAATAGAATAGAGAAATTAGACTTCCCAATTGATATCTTCAATCTCAACCAAAAGCAACAGAGCACACTCAATATTACATTCATCCACAATTAACCTAATAATTAGAGCAAAGAATAGGAGTCGTAGATTACTCACTAATAAAAGTGGAAGGACCTTGTCCATGCCAGTAATGGCTTTGCTGGAAATGAGGAGATGCAAAGCAAATGTTCGTGTCGACTTCTGGTGTGCCTGATTGGTTGAGGCTTTGGGCCATGGAGGAATACGTAGTGCGGTGAATAAGGAGAAATGGCGTGCGACTGAAGCCAAAGCGAAAACCCTGTTCGACATTATCGTCGGAGTTCCCAGAGTCATCAAAGTTGTTAGGCAAAGAACACTTTGCTGGTCCCCAATCTGTGTGGCGAAGGAAATCGTGATCTCTGGCGACTTGGTAATCTCCACTTGCAACGATGAGTTATGCGATCTCCAGTGAGGAAATCAATAGGAAGAAGGGTATGGTGGTGTTGGAAAGGTGGATTACTAGAAATGTCTAAACATTGTTGGGTCACAATCGGAGTGCGAAGTAGTGATGAAATTTTGAGGAAACGAGAATGTGGTGATCTCTGGTAGCGAGGTGTTAACTTCAATTTACTGAACGGTTGGCATCAACGAAAACGTCAGAGGTTGGGGTTGACTGAGAGGATTTTTTAGGGTTTGTCTTCACATAAGAGTTTTGTGTCTTGTCTACGCACGTTGAGGGTTTGTCTCATTAAAATTCAATTTGATGTATAATAAAAAAATAGAATTAAAAGAGAGGTAAATAAAAAAGAGTATTTGGAGGGAAAGATGGTGCCACAGGAAAAGATGGTCGTGAATGAATAATGGAGTATAATGACATTTTCAAATGCCATATTTTGCATACAAAATGTGGTAGTTATAAAACAGTTGTACTACGAAGCAAATTATGGCAGTTTTTCATAACCGCCATATTTACTTTAATTTTTTGTAGTGCCACAAAGAAGGCCACCATGGACGTCGACGTCTTCCTCCATTCTCTTCCCCCCTCCGTTATTTTAACCTAAGATGACCTTAAGAAGATTGATGCCTGACGAGTTCATATTTATGTCATCAATTAATGTTTAATTCTGAGTATTTTATTGAATTTTTGTGCTTAAAAGAATGTCGTAATTGAGAATTCTGATAATTGAATTTATTGAACTTAAAAAGTGATTTTAGTTGCATAAAATATTTTTGGATATTCTAACATTTTTTTTATACAACTGAAGTTAAATGTGAATGCGAGAGACTAGAGCAAGGGTTTGACCGACATTTTTGAGAGACTATTGTCGAATTGTCACTTTATGGGATTAGTCAACCCACTATAAGGGTGGGTTTGCTTCCCACACTTGTTAGACGCATAAGCGTTAGTATTTTCCCATTTGCGAGGGTTTTCCTGGTACACTTTTTAATGTTTTTCTTAAAGTCAGGGGAAAACGAAAATGGCTAAGGAGTTATGACCGTGAAGCTTCATAATGCAATTGACTAAGAGTCCTTGGAGACTCTGTGGAAAGATCTCGAGAGTGCGAAGGAGGAGAAGGATGGGCTCGATAAAAAATACAAGAACTGAAGAAACCGATATCTTGAGTTGGAGAAGGAAGGAAATACAAACTTGAAGAGTTGAATACATAACTTGCTAGAATCACAAAGCAGAGCGATTCGCGTGTGGACAAAAATGAAGAAGGAGTAGGTTACTGTCTGATTTAATATTGGTGTTTACTGTTATGGATGAATGGCTTGTGATGAGGCTGCTCCGTCACGGTACTCGCTGGAAAACCTCCCTGATTGGTGTTCTACCGATTGAAGCTCACGGAACACCAACCATACGCAGCGGAAGACTCGATAAAGGTCGATTCTCTCTGGTTTTCACTGGAAACTCACGCACACGGTATTTAAAACCTGATAACGCTGTCGTTGACGCGATCAAATTAATACTACTTATCTATAATAACTTCAGTATTTTTAATAAATTAGTTCTTATAAAAACTATACAAAAGAGTTAGTCAAATAAAATAATAAAAATATAGGAGGATTAAGATAAACAAGAAAGAAATAGAAAAGATAAAAAGAGATAAAAACAATAGTAAAGAAAAGAGATTGATTCCATTGCTTTTTAAAAATAGATTCATCATCGGTTATCTAAATATTATTGCTCAATTAATTATTGTTGTAGATTTACAAATTAATCAATGTAAAGTCTCAATTAAAAGTGAGAACTTTTAGATTATCCACAATAAATTCAACCAAAGTACAGTCCCAATCAAATTTTACTATCCCTAATCATGTCTATTCTTTTATCTCTTCACCAAATAAAAAGCTTAATTAATCAAAGTAAAATCTCAATTAATTTTCGTTAGAGTAAATACCTTTAATCAAAGTAAAGTCTCAATTATTGGTAAAAACTCATTTAATCACATGAAAATTTCTAAATAAAATCAAAGTAAAGTCTCAATTAGATTTAAAAACCCTTGGATTCATATGATCAACATGCATATAGATTTAAAATCATTACTTTTTATGTGATTCAAAGATAAAAGACATAGATGAATGAAAATCTCAACAATAATAAAAAGAACAAAGAAATTATTTCATTCTAACCTCATAATCCATAATGAAATTACAATGGAATCAACCCAAGAAGTTTAGCACTCCATGAAACACAAAATAAAATAAAGATAGAATAAGAAAGGAGAGAGAAAGAAATTACGCCCCCCTAAGGGTTTCTAAATTCTGAAGTGTCGATCTTGTTTCTGTTTTCCCTTGGTCTTTTTATAGAGGACTTGGACTGTGTTTTTCTGTTGCTAAAATCTCTCAAATGTCTTTTAAAATAAAGATAAAGATAAATATTTAAAAATATTTGGAGAGATATAGACTATTTGACAAATATAGTTGGTTGATAATATCAATATCTAATATAATTAAATTAATTAATTAATTAAAGATATATGATAAATTATC
>Ga0099822_1009027_pt1 | contig 12651 bp, 6 predicted proteins | sample CowpeawhiteBW_FD_76839 | JGI IMG/M metagenome (GOLD analysis project Ga0099822, IMG submission 76839) | Root nodule microbial communities of legume samples collected from California USA - Cow pea white BW | ecosystem: Host-associated > Plants > Roots > Nodule | place: USA: California | collected... | reverse complement strand
ATTTTTAATAATATATATTATAACATTTTAATTATATCTATATTTTTATATATATATATATATATATATATATATATATATATATATATATATATATATATATATAATTATTTCCTTTAATAGAATTGAAAGCAAGAATGCTTTGAAGATTATCATAACTTTCTTTTTTGAGTGTCTACTATGAGAAACATGAAGATAAACATTATAACTAGCATGCATAATTTACAAAATCAAGAAATATCTTATTTAGAGCTTCGATGGCCATTTCCAAGAAGTTAAATAATAAGTTAAAATTGAAGATGAATAAAAATGAAGTGAAACGAAAAAACAAAAAATCAAGATTTATACAATGTCTTACAAAACTATCATCAGTCATATAGTGTGTTCAAAAAAGGGTGTGCAAAAGTCATTGTAATAATTTTCAAGTTGTGAAGTTTTTCGCAGAGAGCTTAAATTATGCTCTCTATTAAGAGTTTTTCTTTTCATTCTTGAGAGTTCTTAATATTATGAGGGATTAAGAAGATGTTATCTAGAAAGGTGTGAATAGTCGTTGTAATATGGAAATGTTTGTGTACTCGTTGTAACCCAAAAGAGTCGATATACTCATTGTAATTATTTGTTTAATTAGCGGAACCTCTTAAGTTATGTGCTTTTAAGAGAAAATTGGATGTAGCCCGTGAGTTTAGGTGAACCAATACAAAACCTTCTATGTGTGCTTGATCTTTGTGAACTAGATGATCTAGTCTAGTGTTGTGTGAATTTGTCTACAAGCTATATTCAACCTCTTCTAGAACCCTACAATTTTATCAAATAGGCCACCAATAACCATACAAACCTATCATTAGAAGAAACCTTTAACAATTGCTCCTTTTCTATGGTTTCGACTTCAGTGGAATGTTTACCTCTTATGATGAACTACCAATTTGATTTTAGGAGGTTGTTTAGGTTTAGTTTGGGTGGTGGTTGGTAGCTTTCTTGTTATGAGGATTTAATTAAAGAGAAGCTGATAATTTCATTTTCATCTGAGAATGAACTTACCAAGCTTGTTGAAAACTTCCTATACTTCATCTTCAATACAGATTTTTGCCAGAGTTGAGGCACTTCATTCCCCTCCTTTTTCATTTAATGTTATTTCATCGGAGAAATACCAAACAATCTCATGATTCTTGTAAAGAGAATGTTGTAAGAAATAAAGTCTTAATTTTCCTTTATTTGAAGTGATCCTTGAATGTGGTTTCCCGATGTTTAAGGGTGAGAGTTGGAAAATTTATCTTTCTTCCCTACAAAATGTGATACAAAATGAACATGTCCTTTTCATATATGTGGTCTCTTGATTTGGTGCATGATAGTATGATGTTTAATAGGGTGTTATGAACCATTCTACCTAAGGGTACAATATTTGAGCCTTTTAGAAACCCTTAAATTGAGATGTTTGACCTTTCAATTGGTCTTGATTCTTAGTACAATAATTTATCAAGAGTTTGAGAACTTGACCCATTCCTTCTTTAGCAAACATCCTTTTGCAATAGTTTCTATAGTGATATCAATTGTCATCTCTTAATCTGAGAAACCTTAGACCAAAGACTCAATCCAAAGAATAACCCAAACATTCATGATCACTAAGGTTCAAGAATGGTTAAGATGGAGTGAATGTCGTGAGCAATCTTCTTTGCTACCATTTTTGGTTTAAAAGGACGAGTTTGGAATGTTAGAGAATAGAGAAATTATAGGCAATGAGGATTTGAAAATTTCTATGAGGGCACATAAAGAGAAACCTTGTGTTTTACCAAAGATTTTCATTTTCAAGGTGGAAATTGGAAACAACAACAACTGATTAGGGTTTTTGAGATGGATGTTCATGTGCCATAAACATGACTTTTAATGCGTTAATAGTATCTGAAGTAAGATGCTTGGAGTGATGCGCATTAATGGTTTTGTCATTTCATTGCCAGTGCTTCACACATACAAACACACACACACACATACACACACTAATCACACAAAAACAAAGACACACAAACAAACACACACACACACACATACACCCTTAAGCATGCATATATTTTTCATTGTTGCTATTGGTTAAATCTATGTTGTTTTTTATGATGTCCATAGGAAAATGATAGCCTATAATAGCTAGAATTCAAACAGGACATAGATGTGTGTATGAACTTGATGTGGACCAAGCTAAATGTGTTAAAACCTTCACACATAATTGATTAGAATGTTAATCTAATCTATTAGGCCATGTATGGTGTATGTGCTGGTAAAATTTGCTTTCTTGTTGTCGCACTAGTTGATTAGAATATTAATCTAGTCAATTAGATTAATTCTGGAACATCAACTTGAGCACTGTCATAATCTAGTTGATTAGATAGATAACCTAATCAACTAGATACACCAAAAAAACAGTTATGCTCTAAAAACATGTCACTGAAACAGTTCTGTGTGACTGTTTTTCCAAACTAAAGAGATCAAAGAAAGGGTGTTGAAGAGTTCTTGGAGCATTTTAGCAGTTGTGCCTCATTATTCATCAAGAATGGTCATCAAGATTTTATGAATATGGTGTAGTAGTGATACCAAGCTTTGTATTGATTCAAGTGTTGTTGTTCCATCACAAGTTTATCCTACATATATCACTATTATTGTTTTTAACTAATTTTTGTGGTTTATTGGTTTTGAAATTCTATCCTTCTATCACTATGATTGTGATAGGGATTAATAATTTCTTGTAGCATTATTGTTTTGCATTTCTTGAAGGATTGTTTCAAGAGTGCGTTTCTAGAGTTTAAGAATTACATATGAGATTCTTGTATTCCTTCTCTTGTTGTTATAGTGAAATTTCTAGTGTGGATAGCTAGAGACTAGATGTAGATTCAATTGAATCGAACCAGTATAAAACTTGGTGTCTCTTGTGCTCTCTTTTCTTTATCTTTTACATTTTGCTAAGTATAAAGGTTAAACAATATGTATTCTTAAACATATATTGTAAATTGGTTAAAGATTTTTTTAAAACTGATTTTAAAGTGAAAAGAACAACAAAAGATTTGAGAAACCAATTCACTTCCTCTTGGTAGTAAAATATTGGTGCATCAAATCTTACACTCATAATTTCTCTCCATAGGGACTTTATAAAAAAGAAAAGATAACAAGAATTATACCACTCCATGTGATAAAAAATACCAAGAAATATAACTAATCGGTCAATATTTTAGGAAGCCAATTATCATTGGACAAAAATAGTTTCTAAAATCATAAGTCCCTATAATAATTGATTAATACCACTTGTAATTGATTACCCTATAGCAAAATTTCTTTCCCAAGAAATAAACTTTTTGGAATAATTGACTATGCCTTCATGTGATCGATTATTTGTTTCAATTAACATAAAAAAATGTTAATTTTTATGTGTTTTAATTTGTTTATTACTCCTTTTAATCCATTGATATGATATAGTAATAGATTAAAAAAAAAAAAACAGAAAAGCTCTTCAAGAAGCAATCTAAAATTCCATTCAAATTTTACAATGTAAGAAAACCAAACAAAGCAAACAACAAATAATACAAACAATGAGCAATTTAAAATTATTCACTGGACAACAAACATAAAAGGAATTGCAAGTTTCTATATTTAACACTAGACAAGAAATCCAAAACAATATCAAGCCATATCAATGCAAAAAATGTCATCACATTTCCTAGCACAAAATATAATCTTTAAAGAGCAATGGTCAAATTCTGGATATAAAAATGTCAAAGCTTTAATTTTTCATCTTCCAAAAATTTGCAAAGAAAATATGGTATTATAAGCTTGAGTGTGATTTATTATTTGCAAAAAGTGTAAAACCTAGTATTTTTCACTCTATAAAGTTACTCACATGTGAGCATTTCTATCACATGTGTTTGTAGTCAATACTTGACAACTAAAGAGTACTTGGTTCTCAGTCTCATAAACAGATTAAGAAGGGATAACCAATATTTGTTTATGTACTTCTATATGTAAACAAGATTTGATTATTGAAATCCCTTTTAGAAATTATTTAAAGGTGAACTAAATTTGACCCCAAAATTATGTGTGAACCAATACAATCTATTATATTATTTTGTTTAGTAAATACCAATAAAAAGTTTATTAAATAACAATCAAATTTAAAGACAAAAATAATAAGTGACTATTTTATAAACTACAAATTATTGGTATCTAAAATAATTTTTATTATTAATATAAAATTATAATTGATTTGTGAATTAGAGTTTAAATTGTGTATAACATTAACTACTAAGATTTTAGCTACTTACTATTATTGATTTTAAATTATTTTCTGCATTTAAATTAGAGATAAATTTAAAATCAAAAATAGTAAGAAGCTAAAACTTTGGTAAATATTGTTAGAGACCAATTTAGATTTTAATTTGTAAATCAATTATTTTTTTATTAATAATAGAAATTATTTTACATACCAATAATTTTTACTATATAAAATGGTCTCTAATTTAGTTAATACAATGCTAATTATTTTTTTTTCTAAATGTAATTATTATTTAATGATTTTCTTATAAATGCTTTGTCATCTCAAAAAAGAGTCTCCAAGAATCAACTTGTTACATCAAGAGATTTTAATTATTATTTTTTAAGTTAAATTACTCTTTTGGTCCTTGTTTTTGTCAAAAATTGTCAAATTAGTCATCTAGTTTTTTTTTGTCTCAATTTGGTCCTGATTTTTTTAAATGGTTCAATTGGGTCATTACAGTTAGTTTTCACAAACAGTGTTAAAGTTAGCGTCACATGTCAATTTGTGGTTTTTATTTTATTTTATTTTTTATTTAATTTAATTTTCTTTACACATGTAAGTTCATAGTTGTGCCATGTGTCAAGAAGTCTTAATTTGATCCCTATATTTGTTTTTAATTTTAATTTAGTCTCAATTTTTGTAAAAATAAAGCAATATTGTCCCTTTTTAAATTGAGACTCAATTTACTATTTGTATAGATCTTGCTGATATTCTTACTAAAATTGACATTTTTATTAAATATGTGTAGAAATATTTTAAAACAAAATTTAAAATCTATAAGAAATATTTAGGACAACTCACATGGGTGAATTGATATGGAGTTAATACTTGATTCTTGAGAATTCTAGTATTCAACTTATTAATTTTAATTTTTTCATGTATTTTTTGTTGTTGCATGATTTATGTTTTGTTTCACGTTAGGTTTAATAATCACATTCAAACTCTAAGTAACATGATTTTAAACAAGTATTTCGTATAGATTTTAAAGTTAATTTAAAAATATTTCCAGAAATATTTAATAAAAATCTCAATTTTAGTAAAAATATCAACATAAGATTTATACAAAAAATAAATTCAGTCTCAATTTAAGTAAAAATATCAACATAAGATTTATATAAAAAGTAAATTGAGTCTCAATGTAAGGACGGACAATATTGCTCAATTTTTATAAAAGTTTGGACTAAATTGAAACTAAAAACAAATATAAGGAATAAATTAAGACTTCTTGACACGTGACACGATTGCATAGTGACATGTGTAAAAAAATAAAAAATAAAATAAAAATTAAAAAATAAATAAAAAAGAATCACAAATTGACAAGTGATACTGACTTTAACACTATTTGTGAAAACTAATGATAATAAGCAAATTGAATCACTTTTAAAAGAACCAGGACCAAATTGAGAAAACAAAAATTTGAAGAACCAATTTTACACTTATCGACAAAAACAAGGACCAAGTAATTTAGCCTTTTTTTATTATAATAAATACGTTTTAAACTAATTAAAATTCCTTCTATTTCATCTTACGTTTTAATATAATATAAATATTTTCTAATCAATTGGTTTATTTTAAGTAATTAAATTTGAAAAATACCCATGAAAAGAAGAGAAAAATATTTAATAGATAATTATATTATATATAGAATAATCTATCTCTACAATTATCCTACTAATCTTAATCTATAACTCTACTTTCAAAAATTACACATTTCATCTTCATTCAATTAAAGTGTCTAGCTATGTTTCTGACTAGAGAAGAAAACAACAAATAATGAGAATGAACAACGAAGCCCCACGAATGAAAAATTAGCTTTGAACATTAAATGAAAAGCCGAAAACAATGTACTGATAATGTTGACAAGTGAGCATTTTCATTAATGAATTGAGAAAGACATTGCTTCAAGTATCACTTCAAAAAGTTCTTCTATGTTACGTATGTTTGAAGTGGATTTTCATATCATGGTTTTAACTACTTTTGATATTGATTTTGAATTAAAATTTTATTTTAGTAACTAAAATGTCAATTGTTGGTCTTAAAATTAGAATTAATTATCGTTCACAATAATTTACATTTTTTATAAAATTAAACAAACCTTCGAACACCTTCTATTGTAGTTCAAATTAAAACTTAAAATAAATAAAGGAGACAACTAATCATAGAAAAATCAAATTAATGATTAAAATGTTGAATGAAATATTAACAACAATGTAATAAAATAAGCAAAAGTATCGTTAAATGAAATGAACAATAAATAGTTGTATAACAATTTCCAATAATATATTAAGAGTTACTTGTTTAGATTGATAGGGTTCAGTATAGTGAAACATGTTAATTTTGGTAATATAATACATCGATGCTTAAATTTTTGTTGAAAAATATGTTTATATTTAATTGTGGTTGTGTCTCTGTAACAAAAGAAAAAATAGTTAAAAAAAATAAGAAATGTATTTTGAAAAAGTCTTCAAATTAGAAAATCGTCGAATTTTTTTATGTACAAGTCCTTGATAGGTCACATTCACTGAAAAATACCTTCGAATTTTATCAACTGTTTAGATATGCTCCATTCGGTTTTTTTTTTTTTAAAATAAATGCATGTCTCTATTTTGTAAATGTCGGAATTTTCTCTACCACGAATAATATCAATGGGGTAAAATATCAGTTTTAGTTGAAAACTACATTTAAAATACTTACGGTAGCTTGCGTATAGCTTTCAATTTTATGTTTTCGAATTTGAGTCTCAAACTAATTTTTTAAATCTTAAAATTTAATACCAAATATTAATAGCTTTCAGTTTTATGTTTTCGAATTTTAAAAATGATTTTTTTTAAATCTTAAAATTTAATACCAAATATTAAAAATCATATATACATATTATATTTATATCTTAGTTTAACCTCTAATTCATTTACTATCTCTCATCACAAACACAAAACTGAGCTATCATGTTTTCCTGTTTACGTCTGACCCATAGAAACCAGATATAAAGAATATTAATGACATACTTGTAATTAATTATTCAAAATTTACGTTTGATGTCCTAATACTACATACATTAGATTTTATACATTTCCAACAAAAACCCACACCCAAGTGCAGTGACAACGATAGTGGTGTTTCTCCATCTCACGCCTAATATAGGTTTTCCTCTTAAAATCCAAAACCTCAAAAACACCTAATAACACCAAGGCAACTTTGATTGAAACACAACTGGTTGCGACGGTGGGAACTGGAGGGCTCGACAACTAGTTGAAGCTCGAGGGATTGGTCCAAATCAGCGACTCTCTGATTAATGGAACACACCAAGTGAAGGGAGATTCGAAGAGGATGAACAAATACGGAGGATAAATGGGTGATTGGTCTCTCATGCAAGTTATGCCAGATCTAGAACCACCGTGTCTCATACACAATCCAATGATGTAAGTCTTCAACAATTGTTGCACCTTATCCATGAAAACTCATTAAAACTAGTAACAACACGAAGACCAGATCTAGTGAGGTCCAACGAAGACCATATCCCATCATTACGAATCAACAACGATGTGAAAAAAGGAGAAGGAAGAAGGAAGATCTGGGGTAATTATTTTTGAAGAGTGTTACTATTGGTTAAATCTATATTGTTTTTTATGATGTCCATAGGAAAATGATAGCCTAGAATAGCTAGAATTCCAACAGGACATAGATGTGTCATGTGGGTCAAGCTAAATGTGTTAAATCCTTCACACTTAGTTGATTAGAATGTTAATCTAATCTATTAGATCATGTCTAGTGTGTATGATGGCTAAAGTTGTTGTTTTGTTGTTGCGCTAGTTGATTAGAATATTAATCTAGTCAATTAGACTAATTCTGAAACATGAACTTAAGTATTGTCATAATCTAGTTGATTAGCTAGATAACCTAATCAACTAGATACTCCAAGAAAGCATCATGTTCAAATGGTCAGATTATTGCACCAGTTTGTTGTGAGATTTTTTTTTTCAAACAAAAGAGAAAAGAAAGTGTGTTGAAGACTTCTTGGAGCAATTTTTGTAGCAGTGCCTCAGTGTTCATCAAGAGTGATAATCAAGATTTAATGAAGAGGGTGTAATAGTGATACCAAAGTTGTGTACTGATTCAGGTGTTATTGTTCCATTAGAGGTTTATCCTACATGTATCACTGTTACTATTTTTGACTAATTTTTGTGGTTTATTGGTTCTGAAATTCTGTCCTTCTATCATTATGATTGTGATAGGGATTAGTAATTGCTTGTAGCATTATTGTTGCACTTATTGAAGGATAGTTTCAAGAGTGTACTTCTAGAGTTTAGGAATTACATAGGAGATTCTTGTATTCCTTCTCTTGTTGTTATAGTGAAATTTCTAGTGTGGATAGCTAGAGACTGGATGTAGATTCAATTGAATCGAACCAGTATAAAACTTGGTGTCTCTTGTGCTCTCTTTTCTTTATCTTTTATGTTTTGCTAAGTATAAAGGTTAAATAATATGCATTCCTAAACACATCCTGTAAATTGGTTAAAGATCTCTTTAAAACTGGTTTTAAAGTGAAAAGAATAACAAAAGATTTGTGAAACTAATTCACCCCCTCCCCTCTTGATTGTCAAATATTGGTGCATCAAAACTAACAAAGAGGAAGAAGGAGAGGGCCACCCGCCATTTCTTTTTTAAAAAGATGATCATCTTTTACGTCGAGTGGTCAAGCACAAACGTAATTTATGTCTGGTTGTTAACAACAAATGTAAATTTACGTCTCCTGAATTTGTGTCAGACCTATAACAGATGTAAAAGGTCCAAAATAATAAACATAAAAATCCTTTTTGTGGCAGTGCATGTTGTAAGTTATTAACATCACACATCACCATGGTCGAAGCTTCTTTATTAGTTAGGGGGCTTTGCCCCCTAATTTTTTTTATACAAACAAAAATTAATATATAAATAAAATATTTTAAAAAAAGTTTATTAAATTTTAAGCATTTGGTGCCTTTAATTTTGTATACATACATAAAAGCAAATTTTGGCACCCCCCAAAATATTTGAAAATTTGTCAATGCACATCATATACATTTGAGTTTTATTCAGGAAGACACACATTGAATTACACTCAAAGATCTATATTGTCATACTACTTTCACTAAGTTGTCGCCATAACAAAGTTACATAATAAAAACTCAGTTCACTCATATAACAAGGTATATCCCTATGACCTACCATACACATTTTTTCACGCAACAAACTAGGTCATAGAAACCTCTTTGAACTCTCATCACCTGATACTAGGAAGGCATAAGAACTCCAAGATTTGTAGACTTCATTTGGTATCATGCTTCAATATACTCTTATTTTTCAATTTCACCGATCAATACTTCCTCCACTCATTCTATTTATGGTTTTTTGTTAATTCAGCATGTGTTCTTATTGTTCTATGCTTTTCCGTTAGAAATATTCTTCAATTTTGTCATTTGATCAAGTTTTCTTCCTAAACTACTCGGTTTGGATTATGGATTCATGTCTATAACCCAATGTATCCAAAAGACCGTAATTCTTCATTATTTTAATGTAAACATCATTAATTGGAAGAAACTTGTGAAGAACACAGCGTTAAGTGTTCTTCATATTACACTATTGTGAATTTGTTGATTTTGTTTGATTCATGATGCTTGAGTGTTTTTATTGATTTGGTTTAGTAATAAAAGTAATTCACAACTTGTTTTAGTCTTTAATTATGCTTTTCAAATCAAAATCATTGAAAAAGTTGCTTAGGTAGTTATTTCAGTTTTGTTCGTTAATTTTCGTTAACCTAGGATTTGCAACTTTCGAATACGCGTTCTGAGCCTTTTTTTTGTGTTAGTTTTAGTTTCGTAACCATTCCTTATGTATTTTTGAAGCATTCTGCATTGGTAATTCATTCTAAAACATCACAAAAGCCAAAAATCGAATTTGAGTTCATCTGCATTAGTGTTCATGTAGTTAAGGTTCTAATTTTGGGATCTCTGCATGTAGTGCATATATTTGAATCATTCCAATTTCAATTTTTAATTGAGGTCAAACTAAAGTGATTTGCATCATTACTTTGTTCATTAATTTGTTCTATATGAAAATTCGAAGGTGTCTTGTGTTTGAGCATGAACCATGTAAAATTGTTGTAGTTTAGTTGATTTTGTCTATTTCTCTTGGTTCAATTAGATGTAGGAACATGCATTAGAAGTTCTTAATCACTTAGTTCAATTTATACATCTTTGTCTATTGAATAACATCATTGGTTGCATCTAGTTCATTCATTCATTCATCATGTCATTCCATGCATTACTTTCTAGCATTTAGATTAAATTAGTTTATAGAGTAGATAAGTTCAATAGAACAATTTTCCCCACCATAGTTTATGTACAAGCATTTGTATCTCCAATTTGTTGTGTCCACGTATTGATACCAAGGTTGACCATATTCTACATTTAAGGGGAAATTGGATTTTTTACTAAGGTTTTATAAGACCATAGGCTTTATCATAATCCTCCTAGGAAGTGCCTCTATGCTCTCATGAGGAGTCATGGACTCATTAAAAGTGATCATGGTAGGGAATTCCGAAAATGAAAATCTTTGCGAAGTTTTTGAAAATTTTGGTATTACACATATTTTTTCAACTCCAAGAACACCATAACAAAATGGTGTTATGGAGAGGGAAAATAGAGCTTTGCAAGAGATGGATAGAAAAATATTAAATGTGAATTTTACACCTAAATGCTTTTGAGCAAAAGTAGTTAACACAACTTTCTATTTACAAATTAGATTTTATGTAAGACCTTTGCTCAAAAAGACTCCTTATGAATTGTAGAAGGATGGAGAACACAAAATTTCCTACTTTCATCCTTTTGGCATACAATGTATTATCCTAAACATAAAAGACAACCTAGAAAAGTTTAATTCTATGAATTATGACGGCATATTACTATCAGTATTAGATGTTGTAAAACCCTGTTAGACGAGCTTGATAATAAGTAGGTTTTTATGATAATAAAATCTATAATTAAAAAGGGAAGAAAAGTTAGTATGACAATGTTCCTGGATGGCTAAGAAATATTAATATTAATATTCAACTAAGCACTTGATATAGGAAAGGATAAGTAGGTCAAGGACTGTGTTAGACACTATCAATAACCATTAGGCAACCATGGTCTTTACTATTAATATATATTTGTTGGGTTAATGTTTATTCAATGAGTGAAAGTACAAGTACAACAAAAACACAAGTGACATAGAGAAATATTAAGCTTGAAGTCCAAATCAAACACGACGAAAGTGAAGCTTAACAAGTTTAAAGCAGAAGTACAAAGATAGAAAAGTCACAAATCATTAGACGCATTCAATAGTACAAACTCAAGTTGAAGTTGTTAGACGACAAAGTGATGAGAGAAGACATTAGACTTATACAAGCATTAGATGAGTCAAAGCAAGGTGTTAGACGAGTCAAGCAAGCAGACAAAGACAAGTTAAAGCGAAGTTTGTTAGATGAGTCAAAGTTAACTCAATAAGCTAAATGTTGAATGCATTTATTAGATGAGTGCTTCCATTAGAAGATTCCAAAGAAAGAGTGACTAGACGAATTAAGTAATTACAAGCATTAAACGAATCAAGTTCAGATGGCACGAAAGATAAATATCAAATGACAGGGTGATATAAAGATAAGTTTTTAATTGATTGAATAAATCTGAAAGTGGAAATTGATGATCAAGTGGAGAAAGAGAATTACGTAGCAAGTCTCAACATTATTTCAAAATATTCTTATTGAAAATCTGATTGAATATTTAATCAAAATAATATCAAAGATGATTAATCAAGATAAAGAATGAAAATATTCTATGATTGAATATTGAAGATAATGAAGATGTCATATCATTACCAACCAATCAGAAGAAAGAGAAATACTTTGCAAATTAAAGATTGTAAGAGAATCTCTAGAAGATTGAAGCCTCAATTTTATGAAATTTGAAGATTACACATAGCCTTAGGTGGAGGTAACCAATATAAATCTTTGTGTAGAGCTATCAAAACGGGTTACCCGACCCAACCTGGCTCGGCCCGTGACGGGTTAGCCACTTAGTGGGTCAACCCAACCCAGCTCACTTATTAGCGAGCCAACAAAATCAGAACCCGATCCGACCCACCACAGGTTGGCGGGTTAAACGGGTTGGCTCACTGTCTCACTTAATTAAAATAAAAAACACACAATTTTTTTTCTTAAATCTTAAGAAAACTAAATTATAATTCCGATTAAAATCTAAATAAACTTCAATACAATCCAAATAAAATCCCAAATTATGTTAAACTCCAAATACAAACCAAAATCACAAAAATATAAATTACTATCT
>Ga0099822_1009024_pt1 | contig 12653 bp, 10 predicted proteins | sample CowpeawhiteBW_FD_76839 | JGI IMG/M metagenome (GOLD analysis project Ga0099822, IMG submission 76839) | Root nodule microbial communities of legume samples collected from California USA - Cow pea white BW | ecosystem: Host-associated > Plants > Roots > Nodule | place: USA: California | collected... | reverse complement strand
TATATATATATATATATATATATATATATGAGAAAGTCGAAAAACAAATATAAAAAAAAAATATCTATAAGCAAATATCTATAAACTCTAAGTTTAAAATTTCAAGTTGAACGTGACATTGCTTTTTAGATTTATTGAGTTTGTTCTTTGAAGAAATCCCAATACCTTTTAAATCTCATTTTTTATAACTTCATAAAAATATTTATTTTACGTATAAATAGATAAAAAAAATTAACCGGTTGTAATCTTTAAATATACAAAAATATAATTAATTATCAAATTTTCAACATAAAATGAAATTCATCATATTGCTTTACACTTATTTAATGATTAAATAGTATTTTGTTGCTAAAGCAAAAAATCTATATCACATACATTTACTAAAAAAGAAAAAAAAAAGAATAAATAGCAGTTATTGTTATTTAACAAAGAAATTGAAGACAACAAATATTTATTTACTTTATATAAATAATAATATAATACTACATATATAAGAAAGCATGCATGTTAGAAGTAGTGTTTAGTAAATATTTTCTTTTAAAATAAGAAAAAAAGAAAATCCAGTAGCAGATCGAGTGAGCGGTGTTCTTCCTTACAGTGGTATCGGCGCGGAGGCAGAGCAGAGGAACGATGGCGGCGGCGGCGGCGGCGTCGCAGGGGTATCACCAACCTTCGACAATCGAGGAAGTGAGAACCCTATGGATTGGGGATTTGCAGTATTGGGTGGACGAGGCTTACCTCAGCCACTGTTTCGCCCACACCGGCGAGGTTCTCTCCATCAAAATCATCCGCAACAAGATGACGGGCCAACCCGAGGGTTACGGTTTCGTCGAGTTTGTATCCCACGCGGCAGCGGAGCGCGTGCTCCAGACCTACAACGGCATGCAAATGCCCGGCACCGAACAGACCTTCAGGCTCAATTGGGCCTCTTTCGGCATCGGTGAGCGCAGGCCCGACGCGGGCCCAGAACATTCCATCTTCGTGGGCGATCTTGCGCCCGACGTAACCGATTATCTTCTCCAAGAAACCTTCCGGGTCCACTACCACTCCGTTCGCGGCGCCAAGGTCGTCACGGATCCCAACACGGGCCGCTCCAAGGGCTACGGCTTCGTGAAATTCTCCGACGAGAACGAACGCAACCGCGCCATGACCGAGATGAACGGGGTTTATTGCTCCACCAGAGCCATGCGCATTAGCGCCGCCACGCCCAAGAAAACCACCGCTGGTTACGCCGCGCCCGCGCCTGTCCCCAAACCGGTGTACCAGATTCCGGCGTACACTGCGCCGGTTCAAGCTCAACCTCCGGAGTATGATGCTAATAACACTACCGTGAGTTAGTTATGCAAAAGATGGACCAAAGAATAAAAAATATACACATATGCGTGTTTATATTATGTATGTGTGTGTGATTTTCATTGTCTCGGAATGTTTCACTGACATGACTTCTTTTTGCAGATTTTTGTTGGTAGTTTGGATCTTAATGTGTCTGAAGAGGAACTGAAGCAAAACTTTCTGCAATTTGGGGAAATTGTTTCTGTTAAAATTCCGCCTGGCAAGGGATGTGGCTTTGTTCAATTTGGGACTAGGTTCTCTTCTATTTCCCTAGTCTTTTGAACATGTTTTAGTTCGAAAAAATAATTGTCTATGTTTTTCTTGTGGCATCAATCTTTATTTATTTGTACTTATTTATTGAATATTGATTGTATTGTATTGTATTACACACTGGTTCTTGTGTTTACCGATCCCATATCTTGTGCCTGCTGCAGAGCATCTGCTGAAGAAGCTATTCAAAAAATGCAGGGAAAGATGATAGGCCAACAAGTGGTCAGGATTTCTTGGGGTAGGACCCTAGCTGCTAGACAGGTGATTTTACTTTTAGAAATGATCCCTTGCTTGATAATTTTGTATTTATTTAAAGGTTTTCTTGCTGTAGCCTCGTGCATTTGTGATACATTATGAATTACAATCTGTATAGTCTTTCAAAATATCTAGGTTGTTAATATAGCATCAACTACATGGTTTTGGATTCTCCCGAACATTTGTGAGATCGTGAAGGTGATCTTCGGTGATGTGTGAATGCCTGATGAGAGAGGGATTTTGAGAACTTTTAAATGAACTGGTAGAAAAGAATGAAAAAAAAAGTTATATTGTAGAAATCATGTGCAGAAATTATTACTAAATGGTTAGTTAAAACTGCAAACTGTCATGTAGATCTTATTTGGGAATGTATTTATTTATTGGGAGGATGACAAATTAGTGTTTTATCAAACGTGTTTATCTTTATGTATGTTTTTTAACAATAGCAACCCCCATGAGACAACTATAAGTTTCATTTTAACTTTTACCTAAGCATTTAGTCCTCTTGTGTTGTAAATCTGAATTATCATCCTTGAATGAAAACATTTTTAGTTAGGAACTATAAATGAAGGATGATAGCATCTTTAAGAGCTATATTGTTAAATGAGATTATTTATTAGGAGTTATTCTCACTCTCCTTGAATAACAAGGTTTATCCTTGTTTCTATATATCAAGCATTTAATTTTTTTTTTGTTTCCTTGCTATATATTTCATAATTTTTATTAAATTTGATTTGATTTTTCAGTTAGTCCAAAATAATGTTCTTCTTAATCATCCCAAGCCACTCTCTTTTTTTAAAAAAAAATAAAATTGTAAATTGAATTCAATATTTTAAAACATATTATCAGCAAATAAAAAACACCTTGTCTCATACTAAAATATAGTTTCTATTTAAAAAAATTTATTTATACAAGTTTTAATTATAATGTAATTTATAATTGTTGTAGGAATTACCTGCTGGGTGGGGACAACAGATGGATCCAAGTCAATGGAATGCGTACTATGGGTATGGGCAGGGTTATGAAGCATATGCTTATGGGGCAGCTCAAGATCCTTCATTGTATGCATATGGTGCATATGCTGGCTATGCACAGTATCCCCAACAGGTATTCCATTTAATTTTAAATTTAGTATTCTTTGCATAATGCATTGATTCCTGTGCAGAGAACTATTTTATTGATTGTTTATTTTTAGGTTGAAGGTGCTCCAGACCCAACTGGTATGGCTCCACCTACCATGGAACAAAGGGACGAACTGTATGATCCCTTGGCAATGCCTGATGTTGACAAGTAATTAATTATTTCTCTTTTATTGTAGAATTCTGATTCTATACTTGACTTTTTTTCGTGTTGTTATCTAATGTGCCTTCAAAATACATATGATATATTTTAAAATATTAAAATCAGTGTTCATTAGTGTGTATTTTGAAAACACTGTAAAGAAGAACAACACAGACAAATCCAATAGAGAATTTCTTCTAATGTATATCACCGTCTTTGCTTCTTGAGTGTTGCTGACCAGATGTTTGATTGTGTTGGGCAGGTTAAATGCTGCATACCTCTCAGTACATGGCAATGCCATTTTAGGGAGATCGCTATGGCAAAAATCCTCTTCCTCATCCTTTGAGCAAACTTAAGATATATTTGTAGTGTCTGTTCCATGTGCATTATATGTCAAAATACTCTGCAACTGCACCCACAAATTTAATCGGCATAGGTTTAACTCTTGTCAATACATACTGAGTTCATCCCAAATGCATTTCTCCCTTAAAATCAGTCTTTCTGGTGTAAATAATGAAAATTTATAATAGTCAGACAAGGAGCATTCCATTAAATCATTAATAATAACCCATACGAAGAATTATAGAATTAAAACCATTTTTTTTCTATCATGGGAACAAAATTGTGTTATTTTCATCTTTTAAAAAGTTTATATATATATATATGTGTGTGTGTGTGTGGTCTTTTTAAAGTTTAAATATGTTTTTTATTTGTTAAAACTGCTTTTTCGTTATTTTTATTATTAAGAACTTTAAAAAATGTATTTGTTTAGAGAAATAAAAACAATATGAAATTAAAATAAAAGAATTAATATATTTGATAATTCAGAGGTACGGAAAATGCACTATTCATGTTCATTTTTCCTCAGCTTGAAAGGAGAAAAACAATAGAAAATTATTCTGGAAAGTTTATTCTATAAAATAATATTAATATTCTGGAATGGTTATTTTGAAAATTTTAATCAATTTCTTATAGTTCAGTGTTTTAAAAATCTAATTCCAAAAAAAGTTTGTTCTGAAAAATTATATATATTTAGGAAGTTCATGTTAAAATTCTGTTCTGAAAATTCTAAAAAACAATATTCTGAAAAAAAAAATCGAATCAGATAATTCAAAAGTCATCTTTACAAATAAGATGATTATTTTAAAAAATATATCTGTAGTGCTGAAAAAAAAGTCATCTGAAACCCATCTAGAATCATAACCCAATCCACTAAGATAAACACGAATTGAACACGAAACCACACACTACTAGCATTGAACACGAAGCCACAAAGACATAATAGCATTGAATACGAAGCCACAGACACATCATAGCATTGAACACGATAAGGCAAAGTGTTTTTTTTTTAAGAAAATAAAATAAATATGATAAATATAAGATTAAGATTAACTAAATATAATTTTACAAGTAATTTGCCTCCAAGATTCACTAAAAATTTGAATACTTAATAATTTTTCACAATTCTACTTATTTTGATTATGCATGATTTAATCATACTCCAACGACGACATTCATTGACATAAAAACCCCTAAAAAACATCAAATAGTATTTCCTTATTATTTTCATGAAATAAAAATAGAATGATTTGTAAACCATAATTTCTTACATTTTTTAACTACAATTCATAAAACTAAAGTAATAGTAGGGGCGGTTGAATCCGTCACCGTCACATGATCTGAATTAAAATTGTAAAAAAACATGTAAAAAACGTCATTAGTAATTCAGCGGAAAGGATTACATTGATTATACAGATACAGTGTTAATTTGCTTCAATTTTAAGATACCAAACCGAACTTTTAATAACAATAAAATAAAATAAATAAACAAATAATTAAACTTATGAGAAAAAAATGCGAATATTTTCATTGAACATCAAATGATCAATTATTTTAAAGTATCAGAATGAAATCCTTAAGTTATGATGAATTTAAAAATAAACTGTGAGCAAAATTTTTATGAAAACGTAACTTTTTCCTAATAACAGGAGGTAAACTCGTGAGTCTGATTAATCTCCCTTAGCACTCGATTGACTCACTAAAGAATAAAGTAGTCTCAACAAATATTGTGACTTCTTGCCCAGGAGTAAAATATGAGAATGTTGAACTATTTTGTAATGCTCATTTTCCTACATCAGATATTTTGAGAGCCAAGGTAGATCTTTGCAGTCTCTCAGCGCAAAGGCCACATCATCACTGCCAAAAGATGAATTAAACTAGTCAAATCAAAGAAACCAACTTATATGTAGTTCTTAAATAAATAGATAAGAAATTTATGTCTAAAAACATCATTTGAAGAGGTTGATTCCTTGATTACTGGACTATGGCTAAACATAGAACTCTGACTCACATCACATGCAAAAGAAAGCAAAATAGTTTTCGGATCAAAACTGCAAGATAATTCTGTCATTTGCTTGAGCAGAATCAGCTGAAGAAATTATGAGCTTTCAAAACTAACCTAGGGAAATTAAGCTGCAATTTCTGCAACTTGTGCTTGGAGCCTGCTTCACATAAAATAATCCTGCATTCACCTAGCTTACAGCTGCATAAAAAGAAAGGAATAAACGCATGTTAGCATGAATCACATACACTTAGTCTGTCTGCAGTTCAATATTGTCTTCGGATATCAATGTCATTTCAAGTAGAATGAAGGGCGCAAGAAAATACTACAGAAGTCTTACCCAACTTGCAGAAGAGTATCGTATCCAGGAAAAACTTCTCCGTTGCTGACACATAGACATGAAACCCTCATTGCCAACTGCATTGCAAGTAAAACAACCCTAAGTGAGGAGACAATACAAATGAACCTTTTATTTCGATTTTCATGGATATAGATTTGGGGAAGGAGATAACATGGCGGAACCATAGCATTGGTGAAAGAATAGAGCAAAAACTTAGACACAGATTCATAAGACTTTGTATGTTCTTTGATAAAAATTGGAGATATTGTAATCATTTACAAACCTTTATCATATGAATTACCAAAGTGAAACTTTATTTTTGATTAGAGATTCTAAGTTCTGTCAGAATGGTTATTGGTTAATCAACACCAATCAAATGAGCTTTCAATAAATCATATTCGTATAAGAAAGCAAATATCAGAATATAAAATCTCCAAGGCCCCTAGATTTCATAACTTGTCAAATATGCATGCAATCAAAATACTAGAGGTAATTTTGTTGAGATGAATACCTGGTGACTGACATTTAAAGGTGAACTAACCAAGTATGGTCAGAATGCAATCGAAAACAAAATAACATGAACAAACTTCCGGAGCTTACCTTTTCAAAAGTGGTTTCCCCCATTCCTGTATTATAAAGCTCGTGTACCATAGCTGTCAGGAAAATTTTGCTCAATCTGGAACAGCTTTTCATCATCTTCAAAAAGAAATAATGAGGTCAGCATTTTTCGGCCAGATGAACAAATGTATAAAAGGTGATTGAGATTGTATTATATAAACAACAGTGCTAACATTGATTTCCTATTATGTCCTATAATAATTGGTCCCATGTATGACAAACTAAAACAACATTCAAATTATTCTATTGATAACTCTAACCCCCGATCATATAAAACAGAATAAGTTATTCGTTCTTGTTATAATCTTCAATTGAAGAAATAGATCAATTTTGCTATTTGTCAAGGTCTGTGTCCAAGTTACACTAGCAACAATGTATCAGATGTCACAGATAGCATGTACGTCCCAAGACTTTCGTTCACTGTCCATGCCCTATGGCATCATCTAACATTCACTAAAATAAAGGTACTTCAATAAGGACCAAGAAATAAAGCAGTACATAGCAAATTTCAACTCACTTGAATATGAGGTGCTTGGAACATTTCTTGAATGGCTGCTTCAACATCTACCATTCCAACAAGTACCTTTCCTAGAGAGCATATGCAAATGAATTAGTGGGCAGCAGCACTTCGACTAAACTCAAAGTAAGGAGTTTATGCACGCGGTTGATGATCATAGTTTAGATTTAATAAAAAGTAATTCAAACACTTCATTATAGAAGACAGAAGATGGAACAATGTCAGAATTGTAAATCAATATCAAGGATACACACCTAGCAACAACACCAATATATTGAATTTAAGTGGTTTTCATAAATTCATGGTAATATCAAGCACCGATATACATGCAATTTCTGGGCAGAGACCAAACATTCAAAACTCTAATTCTATGCTTATAATATAGGATGGAGGGGTTGTTATGTAAAGCATGGAGTGGACAAAACGATTATACAGCCATGATCTAACTAACTAGCCATCATCAACCACTGCATTAGAAGGTCATCAACTATCAATGTAAGATTTATGATGTAAAGTATATGCCTGGACCGAACCAAAAGCAAGCATTTAGGTATATCTCTAACTGTTAATATTTCTCCACCTCCAATTACCATTGCAATTATGCAAATACAATGAAAAGAAATTGACTTAAAATGAGATACTCCTTGAGATTGTAGACAATGCCCAAAAATAACACCGAAGAAAACATACCATTAACACACAATACAAACTTCAATTAACAAAATCTAAAAGGCAGGAAACATTTCGATCGTGATGACAGTAACGATAGGGAAAATTTATATAAGGCATGCTAAAATACCTGTAGTAACAAGATCAGGACTAGAAATTGACTTCTTCATTCGATAATCTGCAATTTCGGCTGCACGTCTGCATATCTCCAAAGCACGACGTGCATCTCCTGAGATAGCTGCAACCTGAATAATCAAACACCATCTTGGATGTTAACCAACAAATATATCACAAAAACAAGTGTCCACTGTTTATGAAAGACCAGAAAAATTCAATCTTCAAAATGTCAGGGACTAACCTTTCTTGAAGCAAATTCTACAGCTTGCTTTTCAAATACATCAATTCCATTTAGGCGACTTGAGATGATTTCTTGAAGCTGGTGAAAATTATATGGGCCAAAGCAAAGCCTCTGAATTCCCATTCTGCTTGATATACGAGGAAGTAATTTCTCTGGAAGATCCATAGTATTTGCTATCCCTGAATTGATTACATTAGTATTGAAGAATAAATTTGTGCAATTCACAAAAGGCATCAAGTTGTTATAATCATTTGGTTTCTTGTTTGCCCACTTTTTAAATTATTTCTGCAAACTAGAAAATAAAAATACAGTAAAAACAATTCAAAACTGCATTGTCTTACCTATGACTATTAGTTTGGAATGTGGCTTAGTAGGCCAGTCAAGAATATTATACAGAACCTGTAAAAAAAGAAATGTCCAGCATAATGTCATTATATATTTTAAAGAATGTACCTAGTGACAAGTTTCCTGCAGTAAGATTTGTAGATTACCGATTGGTTTCTGGTTACTAGAAGATCGAGTTCATCAATAAGCAAAATACATGGTCGATCAGCCTCATCTCTGATTTTCTTTCCTTCTACAAATCTCTCATTCAGCAAGTGGAGAGCCTTTTTCCAGCTGACCCTATGTCCATTCAGAGCCTCGTATATGACCTGAAAGGATATCAAAACTATAACAAAATAACCAAGGAATATGTATGTTATACTATCTAGACAAAAATTATGATATACTTCATGAACTTTACCCGATAAATATTCTCTGGTGATGCCAACTTCAAACCATTAATCTCCACAAATGTGTATGGTTTGATGTTTCCAGCATCAACTTCTGACTTCAAGCTCCTCATCACCGATAGTACACTCATTGTCTGTAGTTACACATGGATAAAAGGAATAAACAAGAATTGTTTGGCGATACCCAATTGTATAGTAGACTCAAGAAATAAAACAGAAGATCAACCGAGGATACCTTGCCAGTTCCGGGAACTCCATGAATGTAGAGGCAACCTCCCAGACATTGATTGTCAGAAATAGCACCTTTGACGAATGTAGTTATCTCCTCCATTTCTCTAAATAAAATCATTTTTTTATTATTAACTTCACAGATAGATATAAAATATTGATATTCATATTCAAACCTAAACATACTTGTTTCTACAAGGTAAAGATTTAGGTAGTGATGCCAATAACAGTGTAGCCTTTGCTCTCTCAAGATCGGTCTGTTTGTGAGACCTTACGTGCTGTGGAATTCTTTTGGTGCCTATCTTCTGAAGTCCAAAGAACCGTCCCTTGTGAAGATTCTGTGTCATTCACACATTTGTTTTCTTTAGGAAATCACAAATACTAAAAATGAAAAATATGGCAAAATGCACAATAATATCCATACTGCAGCCAAGTGGTGGCCTTTTGATGGCTGAGATAGTCCATCTTTAGTGTTTTCTTCTTCGTATCCAACATCTTCATCTGTATCAGAGTCTGATTCATTGTCAAGGCCCCAGTCTTCATCACTGTCAGTCCCTTCACCATTCTATCATACAAGAATAAACTCATGAATACTCGAACTGTTAAATGGTGAACTTTTTTCTTTAGGGAGAATGATCTTGATACTACTCTGACATGATTACCTCTCTTTCATTGTCAATATCAGCAAGACGTTTGAAACTGTGCCAATTGATATCATACTCGTATTCACATAAGAAAACATCATCTCCCTCATTGCTAGCGTTAGCATATTCTTTAGGGGTCATAACATAGCAATGTCTAAGGACAGACTCCATCTGCGTAAATATGAGAGAACTCGATAAAGTACAGAAATTTTTAAAATAGCCAAGAAAGAATAAAAGAACATGCTAGATTCAACTTATTAAATATTGAGCTCGATAGACAAGAAGTTCAACAAGAAAACCTTCATGTAAATCAACAATTTACTATCAGTATGCAACAGCTAAAACCTGGTACCTCAATGTCCGCAAAGTCATTAGTTCGGTATAGCTCCCTTCTCAGATTATGAGGCTGCCTCCCAACAGAAGTCTCTTCCGGGATTGTATACCAACGCACCCGACACCAATAGTTGCCGTCCACCTCTTTCCATATGCTACTCAAATACCCAATTGGCACAAACCTGGTTAGTATTCAACAAAAGAAAAAAGAAACCAAGTGTGTCTAATTCCACAGCAAAAGACATTGCATACCTTTCAATATGAGCAGCCCACAAATCACTCGAAAGAAGTTTCTCCCTCAGAGTTCTAACCACTTTCTTCCCCACCGGAGGCTTTGGAAGATGAACCTCCTTGCCGGTTCTCCGAGCCTCACAGAACCCACATATCCAATCCCCTTCAGGAACATCCTTCAACGGAGGCCTCAAACATTTCAAATGAAACCCATTCAAACAATCGTCACATTCAATCAGGACATCGTTGTTTGTCAAGAAACACATCCTACACAGCTCAACTTCGGGATCTTCATCATCGGACGAAGCATCTTCTCTCCTCTTGACGTAAACGTCATCCCCCACTTCAAACTCCCCCCCATCAAAAATCACCTTTTTGTAATATTGGCGCCTCGCAGGCAACTTTGAACTCCTTTTTTCATTCTCCAATTTCCCCCTTTTAGCTCTGGTAACCACACCCTTCTGCTCACCCTCCCTTTTCCTCTTTGAGGTCTTCTCCGAGGAAGCCGGCGTCACCGGAGCGAGAGAAGCTTCAATTGAGCTCTTCCTATACTTTTCCTTCGATGCACCATTCTTCATAGCTGATTCTTTAGTGGCGACTTTGACTTCGCCGGAATCATGCCCGACATTATCGTTGATTCTTTGATTTCTCCTTTTGGGAGTTGTGAAGGAGATTTCACAAGGTGGGTTGGGAGATTTGGGAGCATCGAAGAGGAGGGACTTGGCGCGTGCGGATCTGCGCAGATGTAGGGTTTGTGGAGTGCGTGGAGTTAAAGCGGGTGAAGATTTAGCATTGGATTGGGATCGCAATTTGCATTTGGAAGGAGTTGCAGCCATTGAAGAGTGAAAGATTGAGAAAGAAAGAAGCTAGCTAGCTAGGGCTGAAAGAAGAGTGAGCAACAATGGTGGTGGTGCTTGCAACTATCAAAATTGGCGCCAAAAACTTTTCTGCTATTATTTATAGAAAAATTAGGCTTTTACTTTCTGCACCCCATGATTACTAACTGTACCGTACTAACATTAAAAACACTAAAATACCCAAGTAGGATCTTATAAGAAATATAAAGACCTTATACGAAAAGCTAATTCATTTTTTTTAGGTAAGATGTTTTCTTTAAAAGTAGATTTACAAAACCTATTTACTTAAATAAAATAAAATACACATAAAAAAATCTTATTTTATTTTAAAATGTGATCACTCTTACCATGATTTAAGCTATTAATTATAATGAAGCAATTTAAGTAATTTAATACGTAAAGGCAGTGATTCCTTTAATTTATCTGATTAGAAATTTCAAAAATATGTATATGATTGACTGAGTGTGCTTTCAAAAAATAATATTTGATTTTAAGCTTAATAGTATATGTTAGAATTTTCAAATAATTATTTATGGTCAATCAGTTTGTCTCATCCCATTCTCAGAGTCGATGAATCAATTAAAAAAAATTCAAGTTAAAACGGTCGGATTAATTTATTTTATCACTTATTCAAATTAGGAAAACAATAAAATGTGACAAAATTACTATATAGAATAAATACGAATACAATATAATATTCCCTATTATTATATAAACTTTATTATCATTGTTATTAATATGGTAAAAGATATAAAATTAGAATAATTTTTAAGATTTGTTCGTATTCATATTATATCGAAAAAAACAAGTTAGTCATTGATACATGATACCACTTAAATTATTACAATTGGTTAATTTAAAAATTATCACAATTGGTTTTGATTGATAATTATTATGTGAAAAAATCCGATATATTTGGAAGTGGGTAAATACAATAGTTCTATTACAAAAATAAGTATTTAGATGGTAGGGATCAGACAGGAGCCATTAAACAATAAACAGTTAACTATTGTAATTATTCATGGTTTGATATTGCCATATCAATTATACAATGTACAAAAAAAAAACATTTATTTTGATAAACAAAAATTGTTTAATGAAAATATTGAAAATGGCTTAAAACACCGAGTTGAATAAAAGAATTTTCAGATAAAAGGTTTGATCTAAAGATCGTAAATAGTAAGGAAGAAAAACTAAAAAAGGAAAAAGAAAACAAAAACTAAGCATATTTTTCATATTTGTGTGATAAGTCATGGACTCTAAAGAGATGAAAATCAAATATGATATCTAAGTATTGAATGAAGGTCCACACATTAAATATAGAAGTGTCAAATAAACCCACCTAACAATAATTTGCCAACTTGACGGAGTTGGATAATTTTTAATTTTTCATTAATATAAAAAATAGTTTTTTTTTATTAATCAACACCTTTAATTTAATTTTCTATTATTAATTATGAATTAATTTAATATGTAAAGACAATAATCTTTTTAATTTATCTGATTAAAAATATTAATTATAAATTGAAGATTTATAAAATATTTATATATATTTTTAATAATATATATATATATATATATATATATATATATATATATATATTAACCTTCTTTTACACAATTTTTTACATATTTGGTGGCTTTG
>Ga0099822_1009020_pt1 | contig 12657 bp, 11 predicted proteins | sample CowpeawhiteBW_FD_76839 | JGI IMG/M metagenome (GOLD analysis project Ga0099822, IMG submission 76839) | Root nodule microbial communities of legume samples collected from California USA - Cow pea white BW | ecosystem: Host-associated > Plants > Roots > Nodule | place: USA: California | collected... | reverse complement strand
AAATATACTTTTATTTTGTTATTTTGTTTATTAAATTAATAACATTACAATATCATCAATTATTAATATAATTCAAAAAATGCGTACACACAGGCGCGATAGCGCCTGTGTTTACACTAGTAACAATAAATGAGATTCCCCTTTTTGTGTCCACATTTCATAATATCCGTTTTACCCTTAGTTATTTTAAAAATTTATTATTTTATAAATAATTTACTTTTAATCATTTTTTTACATATCTTATTTTTTCTTTTAATCATTCCTCTCTTTTGTGTTAAATCATTATTTAAATTTTCTTTTTACATATCTTTTTTTTTTAATTTTATATTTAACAACTATTTTAAAAATTATATATTTGTTATTGATTTTAAATTTTTTGAAAATTAAAAAATGTGAATACACAGGCGCGACAGTGCCTGTGTGTTCGCTAGTAATTATATAATGATATTATTATATATTAATCTATAATAAAGGGGATTCTTCTTTTTGTGTCCATATTTCATAATACCCGTTTTACCCTTAGTTATTTTAAAAATTAATTATTTTATAAATAATTTACTCTTAATCATCTATTCTTCTTTCTATAATAAAGGAGATTCTTCTTTTTGTGTCCACATTTCATAATGCCCGTTTTATCCTTAGTTATTTTAAAAATTAATTATTTTATAAATAATTTACTCTTAATCATCTATTCTATGACAATAAAGGGGATTCTTCTTTTTGTGTCCACAGTTCATAATACCCGTTTTACCCTTAGTTATTTTAAAAATTAATTATTTTATAAATAATTTACTTTTAATCATTTTTCTACAAATCTTTTTTGTTTTAAATTAACCTATCTATATCTATATCTATATCTATATATCTATCTATAACAATAAAGGGAATTCTTCTTTTTGTGTCCACATTTCATAATACCCGTTTTATCCTTAGTTATTTTAAAAATTAATTATTTTATAAATAATTTACTTTTAATCATTTTCTACAAATCTCTTTTGTTTTAATTTTTTTTTACATATCTTATTTTTTTTTTATTTTTTTTTAAATTATTTTTATTATTGATCTTAAATTTCTAAAAAATTATATATTTAAATTTCTTGAAAATTAAAAAAATGCGAATACACAGGTGCTGTCGCGCCTGTGTGTTCGCTAGTAACAATAAAGGGGATTCCTCTTTTTGTGTTCACATTTCATAATACCCGTTTTACTCTTAGTTATTTTAAAAATTTATTTATAAATAATTTACTTTTAATCATTTTTTTATATATCTTATTTTTTCTTTTAATCATTCATCGCTTTTGTGTTAAATCATTATTTAAATTTTTTTTTACATATTTTTTTTAAAAAATTTTATATTTAATAACTATTTTAAAATTTATATATTTGTTATTAATTTTAAATTTTTTAAAAATTAAAAAATGCGAATACACCGACACGACAGTCTGCCTGTGTGTTCGCTGGTATATATAATAAAATTAAAACTTATATCTTATCGTATCACTCTAACTATCATTACATATTTTATTACAGTCATATTAAAAGAGCCTTTAAAAAATACGTCTGTTAAATAATTTAGCAGTGTAATTTATTTTACACTAAAACCGCACCAATGAAACTCTTTACGAAACTAGTCTTGTTTGTATTACTTTTAAAAGGTGACAATGGATACCCGGTGTGTGACGCGTGCGTGAGCAGAGAGTTCAGAATTACAGGTGCAGAGGAAGAGGTAATCGGTTTGGATCCATTTCTTCTCTTTCGTTCTCATCACTCACTGCAATCTCTTCTTCCATCATTATATTATATAATAATATTTATTTTAAATATTATTATCTCTATATAATCACTCGCAATCTCTACTCATTCTCTCAAACCTCTTCTCATCACTCTCACCTTAGTCCTTTTCGCACAATTTCATATCACCTTTCTCCAATTGGTACTCTTTTTATGTTTATTTTATTTTCTTATATTTCAGATGTTTGATGCTTGTGAGTACGATGCATGTATTGTAATGAGAATTTTTTGTTTTGTTTAAATTATATGAAAATTTGTTAGTAGAATTGGTTTTTGATTCTTACCTGGTTGATTTTGGTGAGCAGAATTAATTTCTGATCTTCTTGACTCGGCGAATTTGGAAAAATCGGTGACAGGAAAAGAAACTGTTTGATACATTAATAGATAGATAGTTCTCGCTTTCGTCATCATCAGAATTTGTGTTGAGTTGAGGGAGCTCATGCACACGGATACATAAATAGTTACTTGTTGCTTATCATTTTGGTTTATTTGTTAATTTACTTTCGGAAATTATTGTTCTGCATAATTTTTTTTTTGTACGGTAATCTTTTTCTCTTTGAATCTGTGTTTGCAGGATTGAATTGGGGATTGAACATCATGGATCGACTAAATTCTTCTCCGCGGCTGATGCTTGTTTCGGATCTCGATCACACAATGGTATTATTCAGGATTTTAAACCGCGGTCATGGTTTCGTTTCATTTCTTGATATTATGATGGAGCCGCAATTGCAGTCTCAGACACCCTAAAAATCTTGACATTCCGCCTGAATTGCAGGCGTTGTTATTTAAAACCTCGTTATTAGTGTTGTTGGTGGTCGTGATTTGAATGGTTGATGTGTTTTGGTTGCAGGTTGATCATCATGACCCTGAGAATAGTTCACTTTTAAGGTTCAATGCGCTTTGGGAAGCTTATTATCGCCAAGATTCTCTGCTGGTGTTTTCAACTGGGAGGTCACCTACACTCTACAAACAACTGAGGAAAGAGAAGCCTATGATAACTCCTGATATAGCTATTATGTCTGTGGGGACTGAGATTACTTATGGAAGATCAATGGTGCCTGATGATGGATGGGTTCAGTTTTTGAACCAGAAATGGGATAAGAACATAGTCATTGAGGAAACAAGCAAATTTCCTGAACTTAAGCCTCAGGTATGGTTTATTGGTGGTGATGGTGACTGGGATGATTTGTTTCTAGATTGTATTATTTGATTCGGGTATATAATTTGCCTTGTTTGATTCTGTGGCAATTCCTTAATGACTGATGGTGCAGGCCGAAACAGAACAACGGCCGCACAAGGTCAGCTTTTATGTTGAGAAAGACAAGGCTCAGAGTGTAACAAAGGCTCTTTCTAAGGTTTTGGAAGAGCGTGGGGTAAGCTATAATACGTTTATATTCATTGCTTTTTTTTCATGTAAAGTTTCAACATGTTTAGTTTAGTTTGAGTGTGTAAATTGGATTTTTTGACATCTTACTTGGCGTGATTGATATTGTATATAGTTCCATAACATAGCCTAATTTTTGGCCAGTTGAATGTTAAAATAATATACAGTGGAGGAATTGATTTGGATGTATTACCAAATGGTGCTGGCAAAGGTCAAGCTCTTGCCTATCTGCTCAAAAAGTTTGAGACTGAGGGAAAGCCACCTCTTAACACTCTTGCTTGTGGTGATTCTGGAAATGATGCCGAGCTGTTCAGCATTCCAGGAGTTTATGGAGTCATGGTTGGTGTGGTTTAGCATGTGTTTATTGCCATATTGTGCCTTGGTGGTAAAATATTGAGATTGACTTGCGTATTGCCTTTGTGTGTGTTCGTTGTGTAGGTAAGCAATGCCCAAGAGGAGTTGTTGCAGTGGCATTCAGAAAATGCAAAAGATAACCCCAAGATTCTCCATGCCTCAGAGCGTTGTGCATCTGGCATAATACAAGCCATAGGTCATTTTAAGTTAGGCCTAAACCTGTCCCCAAGAGATGTTTCAGACACTGGAGAAGAAGTTTCATCTCCACATCTTGAAATAGTGAATTTTGCTTTGTTAGTTGAAAAGTGGAGGCGTGCAGAAGTTGAGAGTTCCGAGCTGTTTATTGCCGGTTTAAAGGCAACCGTTGTATGTCTGATATCCTTTATCTTTTACAGATTACCAATTGTGTGTTCTATTTGTGTTCGCAGACTACCGAGCATGTGAAAAGCTATCCAAATTAACTCCATATTAGCAAATCATTTTCTTTTCAAATGAAGTGTATACTTTTATCCTTTTCGCTGCATTATTTCTATATTCATATTTCATGGACTAACAAGTTCTGGGATTTACCAACGGGAAATTAAATAGTGAAGTAGAACTTTTTCTAATCCATAATACCATATCTGGGGAGATTTTAACAATGTTTTTACATGTTCTAAGCTTTTTGGTACGTGTTCACTTTGTTTTGGTATAATTTTCTATTTCCCTTTTTCTCAGTGCATGTTGTCTATGAAGAAGAATGTATTTTGACACATATTTTTCTTTCTTGAACATCTTCCTTCAATATAAGCTCTTTCCTATAAAAACATTGAGTTTTATCATTATCACATATGACCATACTAAATTTTGTAATGTATTCCAAATTCTGACTAAACTGTTTAACCATGTCAACCACTTGAATAAGACATTTCCATGGTTGATTTCCAAGAACGACTATCTTAAGTCATTGCAAAAGCTTCATTCTCTCTCTCACTCTCTCTTACTCACTCTACCTTCACACCATAATTAGTTGGATTTCCCCTTTTTCATTTTCTTGATCTGAGGGCTCTATTTTTCCACTGATGCACTTGGACCTGAATTTTGATTGTCAAGTCTTTACGTAAATGTTTATTTCTAAAGAAGTATGTAAGTTGTTCCTTTTTTCAATATGCAGCTCGCATCTGCTATTCTCATCCATCCTTCTGGTTCGGTCTATAATATGAAGGAGTATTTAAATACGTTTCGGAAGGTGTATGGTGACAAAAAGGGTAAACAGTATAGGATTTGGGTGGATGATGTATTGGCTACAGAGTTAGCTCCAGGTATATGGCTTGTGAAGTTTGACAAGTGGGAGTTATGTGGTATGTATGAGTTTTGTTGTTTATGCTCTTCTCACCCCTTTGTCTCTCTGAAAATAAACAATTGTTTAATCTTGTTTTTTATGAATAATTATGGTAGTACATCTGCAATGTCGAAAAATTTTGCATTGCATATTTTTGCCTTTTTACTTACTGCTAACTTGCCAACATTGCAGGTGAAGAGCGGAAGGGTTGTGCCTTCACCTCAATACTAAGCAATAAGGTATGTTTTAATACTTCAACTATCATATTTTTGGCTTAAATATGTTTTTAGTTGTTTAACTTTTAGTAAAAATTAGAATTAGTCTCTCTTTGAAACTTTGGTTTAATTTAGTTCTTCAATTTTAAAAATACATGGATTTAGTCGTTTTAACAAAATTTTATTAAATTTATTTGATGTTTCATACATGTTTCATGATATCATTTGAATTGTTTACACAATTCGACACATATTCGTTTTATTTTAGCTGAGAAACGTGTTTGAAATATCAAATAAACTTAATAAAATTTGGTTAAAATGATGAAATCCACGCATTTCTCTAAAAATGTGGATACTAAATTGGTCCAAAGTTTCAAATAGAGAACTAATTCCAATTTTCATCGAAAAGCTAAGGACAAAAAACATATTTAATATGATATTTTTTATGTGATGTCTTTAATCTTTTCTTTACTGAAAAGAAAGAAATTCGAATTTCAGGATTCGGATTGGTTCAATTTGGTGCACGCGCACCAGACCTGGTTGGAAGACTCAGCCCAAGGTGAATGGTTTATTTAGATGGTTCCTATAGCTTATCTAAGTTCCCTTGTTGTGATACCTTCTGCAATAAATGTATTGTGATCAATCCAAGGACAAAACTAATTTTTACATCGCATATTTTAAAAGTTAAAAGACCTTTCATCATTTGAAGATGTCTTATATCACATGTATTTGAAATTTACTGTATAACTCTGATCATTCTAACATCTCGGCCTGACTAAGATCATTTCATCCTTTCTTCGGACTGGGATTCATCATTTCGATCCAATTGAGTTAGGAAAAAATGTAGGCTTTTGTAAAATTTTAAATTCTAACCATTGTTAAACATTTTTGTAATTATTATGAGAAGCTTTCGCTCATCTAAACTCATTGGTATTATTATGTGATTATTATATTACGTATTACATTAGAATGTATTTTTTAATACGAAATAAACTTTTATGATCTTATAAGTTGAGTTTACAAAGCTCTTACAAATTTATATAATCTATTAAGTTTTATAATTTTAATTATACATTTGATGGATATGACACCTAAGATATGAATAACCAAAAATAAAATAAAATTATCCAATTTGGAAGGGATTGGACCCTTCTATACCCTAATGTTGTGTTAAGCAAATTATTCAAATACAATTGATATATATTTAGAAACTATAAGATGGACGATGTCAACTAAGTTTGAAAAAGTAACAAAAGCTATCAATAACACAAAATAATGTATTTGGAATAAGATAACCAAACGAAATAGAAGATAAAACACACGAATGAAAGTGTGTCTATAAAGGAAAAAAAATATGTTTTGGTTTAGAAGTTTGACAACATAGTTAAAACTTGATTACTATTTAATTTATGTATTTTCAAAATTATTAATTTTTATCTCTATTTCTAAACGACTTAATTACTATTTAGTTTATGTATTTTCAAAATGATTAATTTTTATCAGGAGGGATTAACTATATTCGAGGATATTTAAAGAATGAGTTGTCTATATAAAAAAAATAAAATTATTGATACCTTTTTAATATAAAACTTTAAAATGTGATGTTTATGAGTTTTTTTTTTCTTACATACCAATTAATTATCGCATTTCTACTGATATAAAACTTATTTTGAATGAAGAGTTTCCAATACCAGTTATAATCGTTGTGATGCAGTATGGTTAAACAATAAATTTTCAATATTGGGGATAATAAATAAAAGTAGAAGCATTATAAAAGAAAGGAAAAGAATTGTGGGCTTCAAAATCTAATTCTAAAATGATGAGACATGAGGAAGAAAATCCCTGAGGTATATTTATTATATAAAGCATATGAATGATAAAGTTTTGACTATACATGGATTAAAAACACCTCTCAATGATGAGTTATCTCATACAAAAATCACATCAGAAATGTTGGATGCAACAAATAAGACCCTCTTTAAATATATACTCTAAATGTTTTTAACACACTATTTTGAAATACATTTTTGTGTTCCAAAAAGCCTATTTTAAGATGAATAAAAGATTCTCAAAAAGAAATATAAAGATAAGAGTTAAGAAAAAAGAAAACATACATATAATTGAAGATTAATAGTATGTAAACACTAAGAAAAAATATTATATAAGGAGATAAGTGTTATAAATAAAAATAAATTAGAGGGCCCAACCGGGTTCGAACCGGTGACCTCTTGATCTGCAGTCAAATGCTCTACCACTGAGCTATGGACCCCGTTTAATAAACAAATTCCTACGTGCATATTTATACATAATTATCTGTGGTTTCTCCTCGAAATGCACATTATAATTTCTTTAAGTCTCTGTTTTTTTATCAAATGTAGTTTTGATATATCAATTTTAGAATCAATGAATAAGTTCTTTATAATTGCGTGAACTTCATATTTGGTGATAAAATTTATTGTCATAATATTGGAAAAAAATAACTTTAAATGTTTCTATTTAAAGACTTTGGAACGAAAACCAAAATCAGTTTTGTCTAAAAATAAGAACTAAAATCATAAATTTCCCTAAATTTAATTATCCGTATAATTTTTCTAAGCAGTTCATAACCTTGGTTTTTTACGTACAATTCCCTAATTGCATTAGTGTAGTTTACGAGTGAAATTTATCTATCATTAACTTAATTGTGAAAAAAAGTACGTTTTTTGTATGTTAGTGCATATAATATTGATTTATCATTAATCCAGAAATAAAATGGGAAAAAAAAATAATTCAAAATTTCTCCAGAGATAATTATAAAATTTTAAAAGGTATATTTACACAATTATATGTCTAATTAATCATTATTTTATTCATCTCGATTTAGTAGCTTCTTGATTATTTTCAATGTTATAACATTCTCAATTTCTTTTGAAGGTGATGCTTCTAGACACATGCATTCTCAAATAATCTCTTGCTATATTCTTAGTTCTTCTTGTTGATCTTAAAATTTTACTTTGTATTTGTCGAAATTAGATTATAATAATATATAAATTTAACTTTTAATAATATTAAATATTTTGTTTTCATTAATTTATTATTCAATATATTTATTAGATTTTTTAGTAGCATATTTTTTTTATTATATTTCAATTTAAAAGATGAAAAGAAAGAATAAATATTTAAACATAGCATATGATATATATAATACATTAACACACACATATACATACACATACACATAAAATTAGTACACATATACCAATACATATTTCTAGTTACCATGTTGCATCAATAAAATAAATATATCCTCTTAATACTATTAACTAAAACAATATCATGATATTGAAATCTTTAGTCATATTAAGAAAGACATATAATAGTTATCCATGTACTTGTGCAAAATTGTTGTACTAAATCACCTTTTAGACAAAAATTTAACTCAGTAAATATGGGGTGGAATCTTCATAAATCATTGAATAAGTATAACATAAATTAATATAGTTTAACATAATAATTCAGCATATTTATGACATCTCTAAATTATTTCAGAATTATATAAAATATATACAAAATTGATTATTTAATTTTATAGAGTATAAATGAATTTGGCTAATATGAGTGTGAAAATAAATATAAGATTTATTTTGGATAACCAATTTTTTACTAAGAGCAAGAGATATTATTATATCAATGATTCCTTTAATAAGAAGTTGGTTATTGATAATTTAAAAAATCATTTGATACTGTTTTCAATGGAAGAGTAATCAGAATACATATATCAAATTAGTCTTAAGTGTTTAAAGTAAATTTTTTCCTTTAAAAGAAGACGAAATTGTTTCTTGATATTAGTAAATGTACTTTTTAATAGGAATAACTACAGTCATAAATTGTATATGAGAATTAAACTTATTCAAAATTACAGTCGTTTAGTCAGTTAAAATATATTTTAAAAAATAAATCTATACCTTTATAATAACAATAAAAAAATTAATACAATTAAACAAACACTTATCAGAACATTATCAATATTTATCTCTTTTTAAAATACCTATTCTCTATCTTTACTCTTTTTCGAATACACGCATTTTTTTTTCTAATAACTAAAAACAGTCAATACAATTAAAAGATAATTATCATAACTATTATCAGTTGTTATATTCCTTTACAATTTTTTTCCAAACACAATATACATAATAGTAACAGCAAAATACAAATATTTATCAGAATTTAAAAGCAAAATTATAAAAATAGACGTAAAATATTAGTTTTAAAATGTATTTTTATTAACTGTTGTAGAATATACATCTATTGATATAGCAAATAGCTTATAGTTAAAACTTGACAAAAAATTTATAATATTTCCATAGTAATGCTCTTACTTTCTCTTCTTTATTTTCTTTTTAATAGTTTCTGATCCCGTTTCCAATCATATTATATTCTTTTTACTTTCTTTTTTATCCCTCTTATTATTATTATTATTATATATACTAGCATAACACGAAGTATCTGTGTGTACGTATTTTTTAATATACATGATATTATATTAGTAATAGATGATATTGTAATGTTATTAAGTTAATAAACAAAATAAAATTATATTTATAAAAAATAAAATAAAATGTATGAAAAAAAGATGAGAAAATAACAGTTGATGAATAAGAGAAAAAAAAAGAAATAAGTAAATAATTTTATAAAAATTTATAAAAATAACCGTTAATTTTTAAAAATTTATCAAATAATTATATCATAAAGAATAAAGTTGAAATTATAAAATGTGAACACTGATAAAATTTTCTTTATATATATTAACGAATACACAGGCGCTATCACGCTTGTGTATCCGCATTTTTTAATTTTTATAAGATTAATAATATTTACTTTTAAAATATATATAATACATTTTAAAATAATTATTAAATAAAATAACTGTTTAAAAAAGTTATTAAAATAACTTAAGAAAATAATTAAAAAAAATAATTATAAAGTAATTAATTTTTAAAATAATAATTAAGGATAAAATTAAAAAATGAAAAGTTGACAAAGAGAAGTTCCTTTTATATATCGTTATATATATAGTTATAGATATATTCTCCTTTTACCAACGTTTTTTTTTCTTCATATAGAGAATAAAAACACTATATGGATAAAGAAACATCGCTCCAAGAATTCAAGAGAGTGTGCATACACAAGTCTTCTTCACGTTCTTCGTTGCAAGATTTACCAGAAGAACTCATCCAGAATATTCTTCTTAGGGTTTCAATCAAAACCCTTCTGCAACTCAAGCTTCTCTGCAAATCATGGAACTCCATCATCTCCCACCCGCAATTCGCCAAACACCACCTTCTTGCCTCAACCACCCACCACCAATTTCTCTCTTCCGCAACCGCCGCCGCCGACACCAAAATCCACATTTTCTCCATCAACTCCTTCTTCCAGAAACCACCAACCCCTTTAGGATTCTGCACCATCACTGCCCACAACCTCATTCTAGGTTCCTGCAATGGCATAGTGTGTCTCTGTCACGTTCACCAGTGTCACATCACCTTGTTCAACCCTTCCACCGGATTCGCATCCCCACCATTGCCAACACATTTATCCCCCGGCGAGGTTTTCAGCACTTTCCATGGCTTTGGCTACGATCACGTGAATGACAAGTACAAGGTGTTACTAGTCACCAGAGTTTTCAGTGAAACTGTGACCAAAGTTTACACCTTTGGTGAAAATTGTCGCATTAGGGTTGTTGAGAATGCCCCATTAGATCCTCATCCAAGTGGGTTTCTGGGAAAATGCGTGAGTGGCACTCTGAACTGGATGGCACCAAAACTAGGTCAAAACGATAGCATTGATCAATGGGTCATTCTTTCGTTTGATTTGGCATCTGAGACATTCAGTGAAGTGATGCTGCCAGACAGAAACATTGACAACAACATTTGCAAGCCTATGATAAACGTGGTGCGTAGCTGTCTCTGTGTTTGTTTCTTTGAGCGCAAGAAAGGTTGTTGGGGTGTTTGGGTGATGAAAGAGTATGGTGTCCAAGATTCTTGGACCATGTTGATGATGGTTCCTCGCTTTGTTACAGATCATTGGCCATGCACTCGCAATGAGCTTTGTGCTTGCAGAGGGTGTCCACCACTTGATCCTCTGTGTGTTTCAGAAGATGGTGTTGCTCTCTTCAAAACCACATCTTCTAAGCTCCTTCTCTATCACTCAAAACATGGTACCTTTAATTGTTTTAGGTTTAGGGGTGACATCTGGAGTTACCATGAAAGTTTGGTTTCACCATCATCATAAAATGCCTTTCTTATTTTTTATTCAGGACAAATTTGTTCACAAATTATCAAAATGGGCAAGTTAGAAAATTTTCAGATCTTTTTTACCAACTGAAGTTGTGTGGAGTTCACACTATTTAGTCTATTTTGCAACAAATGACTGTTTATGCAAAGTTTCTAAAGGACATGCTTACTTGAAAGCTTTGTCAGGAAGACTTTCAATATTAAGATCATATTGCACTCGTCTGAATCGATTTTAACCATCGGCTCGGATACTACTTGCTGGAAAGACATAAATATCAATGAGACCTGAGCTCAATCACATAAGACATTGACACCACTCTCAACCCAAAACCTCCTTAAGACAATGGGTTTATGAATCTTTATCTTTATATAGTACTCTACTTTTTCATTTCTAACCAATGTAGGACTTAAACTCACACTTAGATTCTTAACAACATGCCATTACAACCCATTAATATGTCATAACAATTGCTATATGGATCTATCCAACATATTGTGCAAATTATAGAAGAGATTCATATTAACTCATTCAATTATAGTTAAGCTAATCATTTAAAAAGCATCCTATGCCCTTTCACTTTCTATATAGATAATCTAATAATTTCAACATGTATAAATGCTCTATATAGAAACAATCGATACATAATGGATCTTTAGTGCTTGTAATATAAAAAAGTGATAATATATATTATGTATGTTTCATTAATTTGTTTCTATTTTAATAACTCATGTTTAAAAGAGGGAAACACAACCTTCTATGATGAGACACATATCATAGTGAGAAAGCTAATTTGAAGTAACTTTACACATCATGTTACATTATTAGAATTATAAATAACAATATCAAGAAAAAATTACTCAAGGAACAAACATATATGTAACAAGCTATAAATATAAAAGATATAGCCATGAGAAGACAAAAAAAAAATGAAGAAATTACAATACTCTTTACAATCTTTATATAAAGTTTGTATTACTTTTTGTATCATTCTTATTAATAGTAGGAGTGTGATAATTGTTATTCTTCCCTCCTTGAAGTAACTCACTTATAAAGAAGCCTAATATATGTATCCCTATCCAAGGAAAACTCTTATTTGCTAAGAATGATGTTAACATATAAGTACAAGGAATGACAAACTTTCTTTAATTGTAAGTGAGAATAAAATTGAATTTGATTTACTTAAGTCTAACGATCACCTTATGTTAAGAATTTTTCTTGCAAGATTTCACCTTGTTTTTTTTTTTTATCAGCAAAGAATATTAATATATATATATATATATATATATATATATATATATATATATATATATATATCTTTT
>Ga0099822_1009005_pt1 | contig 12674 bp, 9 predicted proteins | sample CowpeawhiteBW_FD_76839 | JGI IMG/M metagenome (GOLD analysis project Ga0099822, IMG submission 76839) | Root nodule microbial communities of legume samples collected from California USA - Cow pea white BW | ecosystem: Host-associated > Plants > Roots > Nodule | place: USA: California | collected... | reverse complement strand
TTATTAATAAAATTAATTTATATATAATAATTTTTATATATATATATATATATATATATATATATATATATATATATATATATATATATATATATATATATATATATATATATATATATAAAGATGGAGTGTCACATATTAAACTAATTATTTTAAAATATTTATTATGTAACCTATTTATTCGTTGTTAAATGAACTGATTTCACATATTACATTGACCAAGTAATATCATATTATATCTATTCATTCAATGTTAAATGTAATACATCAAATTTAAAGTGATCAATAAAGAGGCTTACACTCTCTTTCATTCATTTTCATTATGTATCATTTTTTTTTCATCTCTTCCTCCAATATTTTCTTTGTCGCAACTTTTTGTCCACTTACTTTTATTTGTTCTACTTTGTTGTGATTGGACCATTTTTTTCTTGTCTTTCTTTCTTCACTTCTTTCTTCCCTATTACTCTCCTCACGCAAGCTTTACTTTATGTACCAAGTTTATGTACTATTGAAATATTGGTTATGTACTAAATTGTAATTTTATAAATAATGTATTACATAATACAAAGGAAAATATGATTTTGGTCTAAGGGATATTCTCCAAACCAACTCGGACAAATTCAGTCAAATTTCGATTGATGCAGACTTGGATGAAATTTGATGTGAGTTGACTTGGTCGAATTCGGCCAAATTTCAGTTAAGACTAACTCAACTGAATTCGACCGAATTCCGCCAAATATTTGGCTTGAGCCAACTAGAGCGAATTTGGTTGGGACCAACTCGACTAAATTCGGTTGAGGCCGACTCAATCAAAATTTGATCGAGACTAAGTCGATCGAATTCAGCTAGGGGTTTCTTGGCGAGTATGGCCAAATTTTGGTTGGGGTCGACTTGACTTAATTTGGTGGGAGCAGGCTTGCCCCAAATTCAACCAGCATTAACTCAATCGAATTATGTCAAATTTTACCGAGTTTATCCGACTGAAATTGAAGCCGAATTAGGGCGAGTTTGCCTTGTCCGAAATTAGGCTACATTCAGTCCCCTAGATGAAATTTAGCCGAATTCGACCAAGTCGTCCCCAACAAAAACTTGACCGGATGTGGGCGAAGTTGGACTTGACCAAAATTTGGCCGAATTGTGTTGAGTTGGACATGTTTGAAATTAGCCAAATTTGGCCTAGTTGACCCTAGTCGAAATGTGGTTGAATTAGGAAGATTCAACCCTAGCCAAATTCGACTAAAATTTTGGCCAAATATGACCTAGTCTATGCCTAGATAAATTCGGTCGAGACGGCTCCATCTAAAATTCGGCCAACATTGGTTTAGTTGACCTCGACCAAAATTTGGTCGAGTTAACACCGACAAAAAATTGACCGAGTCGACCCCGACTGAAATTCAGCCAAGTAGACTTAGCTGAAATTCGACTGAGTCGACCGGTCTGAATTACGATATATATTTTTTAAATTTAATTTCAAAATTTTACATATTAAAATAAATATTGGTAAAATGAAATTTTATCGCATAAGAGAAATTCAATTGTTTGATCCAAACAACAAATTGAAATGTAAGGTATTTAAATTACTCTATCCAAACAAATTATTTAGAAAATTAAGAAAATTCAATTGCAATAATTTTAAATACCATGCATTTCAATTTCTTAGAATTGTTGAAATGTTTCATACAAACATAAGGTAAACATTTTCATTTGCAACCATCTAAACTTATTTTCTAATATTACTAATTGTGTAGGGAATGAGCACGAAGAAGATCACTCCCTCTTAGGTTCTCTCTTCTGTTCACTCCTGCCATGCTTTACATCGTTTGCCTTTGGTCAAAATACCACTTACCCAGATAAAGGTACCATATTTATATATATAAATGTAGTTTGGAAGATAATGAAGAAATCCTTTGTTGATAATAGGCCTTTGAAATTTGGTTATTGTAACATCCCAACCGGATATTATAGATTTAAATAATAAAATAAAGAAAAAGTAATTAAGCCGCATTTAATAAAACCTCATTTCCCAAAAACGCGGGAAATTAAATCTTTATTTCACATATCGATAATGAAAATTCCAACAAGTATTCTTCCATGATAAAAATGAAAGTCCAATAACATAAATGTTTACAACTGATTCAAAAATATAAAATAAAATCCCCAAGCTTTCCCCCGCTCCGTAGCTAAGCTCACTAGGACCACCTGCAATATCAACTGCTCCCGCGTACTGCGTACACGATCATCGCTAAACACAACCAGATAGGGTGAGCTAATCTAATCAACACACATACATATATCGATCATAAATATAGCAAAACACATCAAAAAGAAAATTTTCTTCCACATGGCCACAACCATGTAATATCAAAACACATAAAGGAAACTCGTTCCCTTCCTTCCACATGGCCACCACCATGTAATATCAATGCACATAAAGGAAGCTCGTTCCCTTCCTTCCACATGGCCACAACCATGTTAGAAATGTTCTACATCTTCTAGTGAGTATCTCAAGATGCCTTGTTGCCACACCTATCAGCCACAACTGATAGAGCACGTGCGGGAAACCATGCTACGAATCACACAACGTAATGCTAGGTGGAGTTCTCAAATATGAACATAATCTGTAACGTCCCAAGACTACCAAACTCGTCAGCTAATCACTGAGGAAGGAAATCCATCTAGACCCATCCGTACTGGCCACAACCAGCACACTCACACCGGCAACACTCGCCAACCCGAGCCACAACTCAAGAGTGCCTCGTGTTCATCCGCTATCTTGAGCCACAACTCAAGGGAAGTCATTCCGGGCTACAACCCATAGAAAGCCACGTGCTTAATCCCTATCCCGAGCCACAACTCAAGGATACGTTCTGGGCCACAACCCAAGAAACACCAGCAAGCCCACCATTGAGATATCTTAGAAACATTGTAGACAACACATCTCACGTTCAACACCACTAATCTGATACTGCATTATCAATTTCCTTGAAGCATACCCCTGCACTTCTCTTTGCTTAGGCTAAAAGCCTTTGTTCAACATCCCAGACCATCTCGCTTAAGCTAGACTCACTAGCCTGAGCGAGTCTTTATACAGTAGCAGCCCCACGTAGTCTCGCCTAAGCGAGCTCCTTCTCGCTTGGCCGAGACCATCCTGTGCTCATAGCTAAGGCACCTCACCTAGGCGGCGAACCCCACAATGTACGACATCATTCCTCGAACTCTCGCTTAGGTGAAAGGCTCTCGCCTGAGCGAGACGCACTTTCACCCAAAACAGTAAATCCTGCCTACACGAGATGTGCAACCAAACCACTCAATACACACACACGAGTTCTCGCTTACGCGAGACACACTCGCCTAAGCAAGATGGCCTGTCGCCCAAGTCCAAATTACCCCGCCTGAGCGAGATGTTTGAGCAGAAAATAGAGTACGAGTCCCTACATATCTCGCCTAGGCGAGCCTGGCTCGCTTGAGCGAGAATTGCAGACTCTGACATTGTTTCACACACCCAACACCAGCAACCATGACCAATTCACACTCCAATTCATACCATTCATTCAGAAACAATTACATCAGGCATATGAGCATAATTAGACACAAAAATAGGCCCTCAAAACCCAACTTTACACAATAATAACACACATAGTGCAGAAATCCCTCACACACCTTACCTTGGCTAAGGAATTCAATCATACCACATCCAAACCCTCAAACCCCCAAAGTCTCATCATATACAACACGATTTCATGGCACGAAAATCATCAGAATTGTATGCATACAAGATTTAGACGAAAATTTGGGTTCAGCTCCCCTAACCTGGATCCTTTTGCTTAAAAGTGGATTACTTGAGAGCTTCCAATGATCACTACAATTTGCCAAAACCCTCAATTTCACTACAATTTGGCCTTTTATATGGTGCCTTATTACTAGGTTAATTACAAAAACGAATTAAAGCACAATTGGTGATGTTAAACACCATTTATTGGATCTTTATGGTCTGTTTTGCAGCCACCCTTGGCTGCCAATTCCTCTAGGGTTTATGTTAACCCTTCACCTTCAAGCCCAAGGCCAAAAATAGCAAAAATAGTGTTTAATTTGGGTTCTCCAAGGCTTGAACCCATAACCACACCAATGCCAAGTCAATGCTAGACCATCATGCCAATTCATGTTTCTTACTAACTCACACAATTCAAGTATTATATCATTTCAACATGCTCAAACATTATTATTAAAACAATAATAATTAAATAACACATAAATGGCATACATAGGACTCAAACCCAAATTCTCTCACTTGATAAAGTACTCTTAACCACTTGAGTTAGTATTATTCCACATCATACCAATCAAAAATTAATGTCATAAATACTCTTCCTACCCGCATTTATTAATTAATTAATTAATTATTTATTTATTTATTTATTTAATTAAATTATGCAGATGTTACAGTTATGTACGGTGGAAGCTCTAGAAGATATAAGCAATACCCTTGGTAAAAAGAATTAGGACACAAATATAGATCCATGCAGCCAACAGTGTCATATGCATTTGCTCTATATCCCCGATCACACCTTGTGCCATGTTAATTCACTGTAAGTTTTTTTTTTATTTAAGGTATTTCCTTTGAAATTTGGAGATATTTTCACCAACTCTGATCTTTTCCAACAATCAAACTAGATATTACTCTGTCTCTGTAATTAGTTATATTGAAAATTTCTCCTCTTTTCTTTGAAAAATTTATAAATTCTTCTGGACTAGATAATAAATTTTCCTCCAAAAAATTAAATTCAATCCCTCTTCAAAAAAGTCATATTGTGAATCGAGTAAGACTTATAAGGTGAATGAGCTTCTTTCCTTCAACAGTAAGTGGTTCTTCAATTGGATTTCATCTTCATTTACGCTCATTACGAAGAAGACAGTGCTTGTGCTCAATAGATACGAATAAGTGCACCCATTAACTCAAGTTGCAATATTCTATGTTAAAATTACTGATTATAAATTGATATTATGTATTAGTCCCATAAGTATTCTCTAACCATAATTATGTGTAGATTAGTTTTGGTATTCTCAAGTTAATATAACAAAATGTATCGAAAAGGATACATAAGAGACTTAATATCATATCCTTTAGCTTTGTCTTCTCAAAGAGGAGGCCATTTATTCCCGCACCACCATCAAATCTTAAATCTCCAAACCACCTCTTATTAAAATTATAATAAAAATTCTTGCACCTTCTTATTTTTATTATTTTTTAAATTTGATATTTTGGAAGGTTTAATATTTGAAAATTGGTTTTCGAAACACTCAATCTCGAAAGTACAAAAAAATACATTTTGTAAGATCTACTTTTTCTGTCCCAATGTTTAAGGTCTGCCCTAATCATTTGGGCTTAAGGCTGGCCCATAGGGTCCCCAAAACCCCAAAACTAGCCCTAACACTCTCATTTTGCCAACTTTTCGGAAATCAGCTCCCCTCCTCCCTCATAGAACAGTAGTAACGAGCTTTGCTACGGTTTGGCCCCTTTTCGCATCAAGCTAGCAAACTCCACTCCTAATCCACTATTCTCAGCTCGCAACTCTGTTCCTGGAGCTGTAGTAAACCCTCTTTTGAGTGTCGGTGCTTTCCCCTAGCATCTGTCCAGGTAAGGGAAGCTAGGGTTCTATTGTTTCAAGTTGTTTGGTGTTTCTATATTGTTTTATCTAATATTTGAATATTGGGTATTTTGGAATGCATGTATGGTGATGTTGACGGTATGGAAAATGCTCTGGTGTTATTTTGGTTGCGGCGGCATGCGTGAGAGCAGGTGAGTTCTGCTAAACTTGCCCAGGCGAGTGGGATGGTCGCTCAAAATGAAAGCTTTCGCTTAAGTTAGGAGTTCTCGCCTGAGCGAGAACAATAGTAGCTCACCCTCTCTCTGTTTCGAGGGCTCGCCTAGGCGAAGGCCACACACTTGAGCGAGAAGAGCCTCGCCTGAACGAGTTGGGCTAGCTTGAGCGAGACCTCGACATGCCCTCTGTTTGCAATCTCACTCAGGCGAGGGCTGGTGTCTTGAGCGAGGGATTTCCCTCGCCTAAGCGAGAATTGGGTAGAGACGTGTTCCAATGCGGTTTCTTCTCTGTGTTTGGTTGTTGGTCACATTATTGATTGGATTACCCTATTTAAAGTATGAAGTGTGTGAATATGCATGTATTATATGATTTATGGACTGGAATTGATGAGTTTGGTATGATTATGCATATGAAACATGATTGGATGGTTGGTTGTATATTGGCAGGAGATTGGTATTCATGATAGTCCTATGTTTGGTTGGTGAGACATGAGTATGGTTTGGGTTAGGACGTAATTCCATGACCCTCCTGGTGAGAGTTAATGATGGTGCCTCATCTAATGGACATAATTCCATGAACCTCGTGGTGAGAGTTCATGGTAGTGGCTCATCTAATGGGCGTAATTCCATGAATAACTCGGTGAGTGTTCATGGTGGTGCCTTATGTAAGGACGTAATTCCCTGACCCTCTTAGTGAGAGTTCATAGTGGTACCTCATGTAAGGACGTAATTCCCTGACCCTCTTAGTGAGAGCTCATGGTGGTGCCTCACAGCCAGAATGTAATTCTACGAAAGTTTCGTGGTGGTGCCTCATGGTCAGGACGTAATTCCACGAAGGTTTCGTGGTGGTGCCTCATAGCCAGGACGTAATTCCACGAAGGTGTCGTGGTGGTGCCTCATGGTTAGGACGTAATTCCATGACCCTCTTGGTAAGGTTTCGTGGTGGTGCCTCATTATATGTATCTGGATAGCCGAGTCTTAAAGTCTTAACTTTGTTTGCTATCACATGTTTGGATGTCTGATATGTATTCTTGACTTTGAATTGCATGTTGAGTTAAATGATAAGAGAATCTTTTTACTCTAGCTTACCCTTCTATTTGCTTGTGTCTCATGTGTGGTTTTCTCCTTTTGTGATGATCATCAATTTATTGATGTGAGCAAATGTGGGAACTCCTGGTGATCGTAGTGGCGACGAGAATGGTGCAGCTTAGTTGAACAGGGTTTGGTGTTGGGCTCGTTATTGAGCCCACGTTGAAAAGTTATTATTATATTGTAATCCCTTGCTTACGAGGAAGCTTTTGGTCATATGTTGAATCTTTCTGTTTTGTTAAAGGTACAATGGTGTGCCTTAGTTTCTCTTTATTGAATACTTGGATGGCTACGAAATCCTTATACTTTAAGTCTCGTGCCCTTGGATATTGTAATATGTATGATGTTTTATTAGAATAGATTTATCTATTAAAATTGGGCATTACACTTTTGAGATTTATTGTTTTAGAAAGTAATACAAATTTGAAAATGACTTTTGAAAGATTCATTTTGGAAAAAAAATTAATATTCTGCAATGATCGTTTCAAAGGTATTTTTGGATTCAAAAATGATTTTCAGAATACTTGTTCTGGAAATGTCTTTTATATTTTAGAATGTCTGTTTTAAGTGTATTTTCAAATCCAGAAATAACTTTTTTTAAATAATGTTTTTGGAATATAAAAAATATTAAACAAGTGTTTTGAAAGTATTTTCCAAATTCGTAAATATCTATCAAAATATCTAATATAGGATGTATTTAACATTATATTCTATCGGATCCGAAAATTCATTTATTGAAATGACTATTCTGAAATAAAATTTTAAAATTATTCTAGATTTAGTATTTGAAAGATATTTTCAAATCTAAAAATAAATCTAAAAATACTTCCAGAACACCTAATTGAAAATGTGTTTAAAAAATGGATTCCACCTTCTCCATTTCATACCATTGTAGCACATGCACTTCATACAAGAATTTCAATTTTATTTAAAAAAAATTATTATCAATTTCAAAATTTATACTCCGAAAATGTTTTGAAAAGTTGAATCCAATATAAGTATGTATTTGGAATTGTACATTGTGAATATAATTTTGTGTTAAAGATTATATTTAAGAATGTACAATACAAAATACAAAATTTATTTTACACGTTCATTATGTATTTTTAAATATAAAACAAAAGTATATTCGGAATTACATTAAATTTTTAAATAGGAAGAAGATAATCTACTAAATATATTATTATACTGTATAACTAAGAAAACCTAAGTCTAATGAAATTACTTCAATACCTCAACTTATTTTCTTGATAAGTGTCCATTTTTGTGGTATTTTGATCATTTTACATAATTTTGCCCATCACTTCTCCAATTGACACATGTAAAGTCCTTTTTATACTTCATATATTCACTTCATCCTTCTTTCCACCTCCTTCTTCCATATTCATCTTCCTTCAATCTTCAAAGCTTTCCACTTCCTTCGTTCATATTCATCTTCTTTCTTCTTGTTTGGAAGTTAGTTCATTCCTTGGTTGAATGGTTTTTTCTGTAGATAATTTGATATTCTTTGGTTGAAATTTATTTATTTCTTCAACATGCTTTAAAGCTTCAACCTTTCTTGATTTTGTTTGGTTGAAAGCTTCAACCTTAGGTTTGTTGTTGCTTTGATCTTCTTTGTATATATTTATCTTGAACTTGCAAGGTTTCTTATATTTTCTTGGTTTAGAGTTAGTTCTTTCCTTTTATCATAGTATTTTTCTTACATTTCTGGATTTTTTTTGGTACAATGTTATTGCAATCAACGTTTCTTGATTTTTTTTTGTTGAAAGCTTCAAACTTATATTTGTGGTTGCTTTATTTTTCTTTGTATATTGTTATTTTGAAGTTTCAACCTTTCTTGATTTTTTTTGTTTTATGTTGAAGCTTCAACCTTTGATGATTTTTTTTGTTCAAAGTTTGTTCTTTTATCAGTTATATCAAGTATCTCATGTCTATATATTTCTTTTGTATATGGCTAGAAAACTTGATATTGTAACATCCCGATTAGATATTACTAATATAAATAATAAAATTAAGAAATACAATGAAAACCCTCATTTATTGTACTTAACTTCCCAAAAACGCGAAAAATTTTAAAACATTTACTACATCGAAAGTTATCCAAAAATCCATAATTTATAAAGTTCCAATACAATTTCCAAATTCACAAATCAGTAAAACACTGTTTACAAAGTTCATAAAAACAATAATGATAAAACTCTAGTAACACTATAAAAAATTAATTAAATAAAGGAGGTCATTTTGTGGAAGTTTTTAAAACCTCCTTAGTTTTAATAAAATATACTAATTTTTTGTTTAAATAGCAGAGGTTTCAGTAACCTCTCTTAGTAATTTTATTCCCGCTCTTCCTGTTACACTTATCTGTCTTTTCTACTTCCCAAAATTAATATGTAGAAATTAAAAAATAAAATAATACTCTTTTTTTCTCTTACAACACAACTTTACTTTACCTTCAATAATTTGTTGTCGCAACAAACCACACTACGCTCACCAAACACTCACCAAGGGAAACACGAAAATAGGGGGTTTCAAAGGAGAAGAAAGGAAAAGTGTAGGGCTATGTGGGTCACTTTACTTTATCTCCATTAAATCTCCTTTTTCCCATAAATCATTATCGCAACTCACAATCCTCTACCACAGCTGACATTTTGCACCTCCAAATTGTCGCATTTTTGCACATCCAACTTGTCGCACGAAAAGAAAAGAAAACATCGCTACATTGGTGGAGGTCTCACCGTGGGTCACTCTTATTACAGCTTGTTGCCGGGGCATATTGTTGTTGCAGAGGTTACATTGGTAAGAGAGAAGAAAGTCAAGAAGAAGGGGGTTTTCAAAGGTCTAAACTATCTAACATCGCTACAACAATTTTACAAGTTTTATTAGATCAAGATAGTGCCTTTACAGAAAGTGTTTCTTAGTTTTTATTTTTAATCTATGAAAAACTTTTTGGCTAGGGAAAGAAGAAAGCCAACAACTTGAGAAAGAAGGAGATTCAAGGTCTAAGATATCTAACATCAGTGCAGATAGTCGAAGATAGTACCTTTACGGTAAGTGTTTCTTAATCTTTATTAGCATCTAACTACCAAATTCATGGAGGTTAATATTTTTTCATTTGCAAAACTTTTCAAAATGCTTTGTCTCTCTTTTCGAGAACCATTACCGAACAAACACAAATGATGCCTTTCTTAAATATGTTGTGAACACCAACATCTTCGTCCAACGTAATATAAATTTGCTTGTTTTAATACATTATTTTAATGAATTTAGATTTAATACTATTAAATTAATATCATTTGATTAAATTGAAGTAGGTTTAAACTATTGAATGAAATCATCCAACTCAAAAGGTATATTAAATTTGTGATTCAGTTTCGTAATTGTTTTTTCACTGCTCATGCTTTTATAAAGTGACATCGTAAATACTAGGTTGCATTATTTTTACTTCGTTTCACACTTTATCTCCATTTTTATTAAAATATTATATAATGTATTTATTTTATTTCTAGTTAGTTATCTATACTTGAACTTATTTTTCTTCCTATGTTAGTAGACTTCCTATGCTGTAATGCTTTTATTTATATTACTTACTAAGGTAGATATTTAGGTATTAGAATAATATATGATGAATCGTTGTTAAAAAAATTATGTAGGTGTCTTTATTTATGGATAAATCTTGGATTTTTAAAACCACGAAACTCAATTGAGTACTTCATTGTGCTTAAAATAAATTCCTAGAGTTTGCTTTTGGGAATGGAGTTACAGGAGATATGATCCGATGTCCATGTCCAAATTGTGGCTTTATGAAATGGCAAAGTAAAGAAATAGTTGAAGATCACTTACTTTATAAACAATTTCCTCAAAATTATGTTATACGGGATCTTTACGGTGAAAGGCAATCATTAGAGTCTTCTCAAACATGTTCTTCTTGAAGATCCAATGGAAATAATGATCAACGATGCATTTGGGCATTCCAGGCAGGAAGCCACTAACACAAATGCATCATAACCATCAAGTGCAAATGAAAATTTAAATAAAGGGACAAGGAATGATCACAGTGGTTTTCATGAGATTTTGAATGATGGAAGGCAAGCATTGAATGAAGGAAGCAACTACACTAAACTAGAATGTATAATCAAATTGTATCATATAAAAGTTTTATGTGGATTAAGTGACAAGGCAATGAATATGATACTAGATTTGTTGAAAGATGCATTTGAACAAGCAAAGTTTCCCCATCTGCTTATGAGGCTAAGAAAATCATTAACAAACTTGGTCTTAAATATATAAAGATAGATGCATATCCAAAAGATTGTATGTTGTACTTAGGAGATGAAAAAAATTTGGAGACATGCAAGACATGTGGAACATCTCGGTGGAAACCTAAGAAGAAAAGATAGCTGCAAAGGTATTACATTACTTTCCATTGAAACCAAGATTGCAAAGATTGTTCTCATGTTTTAAGACTGCGCAAGATATGAGATGGCATGCATTAGATAATAATAAAGATGGCTTGATAAGGCATCCAATAAATGGTGAGCATGGAAGACATTTGATTTAATCCATTCAGAGTTTGCTTTAGATCCTCGCAATGTTCGCTTAGTCTTACTACTGATGGTTTTAGTCCATCAAGGACCATGAGTTTCACATATAGCATTTGGCCAGTGTTCTTTATTCCATATAACCTTCCTCCTTTGATGTGTATAAAGCACACTTCCTTCATCCTATCAATGATCATTCCAGGCAAGAGATCTCTTAAAAATAACATAGATGTATTCTTACAACCCCTTATAGAAAAGTTGCGTGAGCTACGAAATGATGGTGTTGAAACCTTTGATTCATCATTGAATGAAACTTTCAAATTGTGTGCAGCTTTGATGTGGATAATTAGTGACTTTCCTGGTTTAGGCATGTTATCTAGTTGGAACATACACACAGGTTTGGCTTGCCCAACTTGTAATTTTGATGCTAGGCCTTGTCGTCTTCACAATGGTCATAAGTGGTGCTTTATGAATCATCATCGTTTTTTAAGTAGAAATCAAAAATTTCGTTTGGCTCGTGCTCGTTTTGATGGAAACACAGAAGAACGAAATCCACCATTAAATTTATCGGGGTGTGACATATTTGGACAAGTGAGAAATACTAATGTTATATTTGGATCAGGGACAATAGTGAATGGAATAGAAGAAAGACCCAAACAAAAGCCCAAACAATGGAATAAAAGAAGCATATTTTTTTAGCTTCCATATTGGCAAACCAATTTGTTGCGTCATAATCTAGATTTTATGCATATAAAAAACAATGTCTGTGACAATGTCATTTATAATTTGTACATGTAATAGAGGTTTAAAACCTCCTCAATATAACCTCCGCAGTATATTATCGGTACCAAAGGTTTTAAAAAACCTCCGATAATTGCTTGTGGCGAGTCTAACTGTGAAGGTTTTTAAAACTTCCGCAGTTTAATTAGTAGAGGTCGAAAACCTCCATTAAACAACAAAAAAACCTCCACTATTTACTTAGTTTTTTGGAGTGTAAAAGCTTTTCTCAGCTAACCCTCTCTCTGATGTTATGCCTCACCAACACCACCTACAACATCATCTACTCTCGTGTAATGTATTACACGATCATCGCCAAACACAAGTAGATAGGATAAGCTAACAGAATAAAGTTATATATACAATTTAAACTATATATATATATATATATATATATATATATATATATATATATATATATATATATATATATATATATATATATATAT
>Ga0099822_1008992_pt1 | contig 12687 bp, 9 predicted proteins | sample CowpeawhiteBW_FD_76839 | JGI IMG/M metagenome (GOLD analysis project Ga0099822, IMG submission 76839) | Root nodule microbial communities of legume samples collected from California USA - Cow pea white BW | ecosystem: Host-associated > Plants > Roots > Nodule | place: USA: California | collected... | reverse complement strand
TCAAAATGGATAATCCAAAATATCCAATCCAAATTTTCACTTTATATTTTTTGTTAGGTTAGGCTAAAGGTTGAGACGGACTAGCCCAAATTTAGTCGTATTTGATTGAGTTGGTGTGACCCTATACAAAATTTGCCCGAATTAGGCCAAATTTTGTCAAGTCGGTCCTGATCGAGATTTGACCCAATTGGTCTTGGACAAAATTTGGAAGGATTCGACCAAATCTGTCAAATTCTTTGGTGTCAGCCCTATGGACACAAATTTGGATCCACATCCATTATTTGGATCCAAAATGGATATGGATTAGATTTTCGATAGGGCTGACACCATAGAATTTGGCAGATTTTTTGTCGAAGCCAACGAAGCCAAATTTCAGCATGGGATGGACTTAGATGACTTTCGAACGAATTTCGATCGGGTACGACGTGAATTTGGGCTAAGGTCGACTCGACAAAATTTCAAGCGAGATCGACTTGATTGGATTCGACTGAATTTTGGCCAAGGTCAATTTTGCCTAATACGACCAAATTTTGGTCAGAGTCGACTTGACCAAAGATGGCCACATTTGGGTCAAGGCTTGATCAGTCAAATTTCGGTCAGGGTTGACTCCACTAAATTCGTCGGCCGGGACCGACTTGACTGAATATGGTCAATTTTCGATCACAACCGACTAAGTTGAATATACTCAAATTTCGTCCGCGACTTAGTCGACCGAATAAGGCTAAATTTGGGCAAGTGCTGTCTTGACCAAATTTTGGTCATGACCAACTCGACTGAATTTGGCCAAATTTAGGTTAGAACCGACTCGCCTAAATATGACCAAATTTCGGTCGCGATCAACTCTGTCGAATACGACCAAATTCAGGCCAGGACCAACTCGGTCAAATTTTGGTTGAGGCCAACACAACCGAATTTTGACCGGAGCCGACTCGACTAAATTCGGCCGAATTTCGTTCGTGCCTAACTCAATTGAATACGGCCAAATTTCGATCGTGACAGACTCATTTGAATACAGCCAAATTTCACTCTAGGCCGTCTCAGCCAAATACGACCAAATTTGGGTCAGAGCCGACTCAGTCAAATCTCAATCGGAGCCAACTCAATTGAATTCGACCAAATTTTGACTGGAGCCAACTAGGTTGAATACAACCAAATTTTGGTCGTGGTTGTCTCGGCTGAATACGGTCAAATTTTTTCTAGGTTGACTCAGCCTAATGCAATCAAATTTGGGTCGGGGTGAACTCAACCGAATACTTCCAAATTTGTCTAGGACCAGCTGGGCCAAATTTCGATCGAGACCGACTTGATAGAATTTGGCCAAATTTTGTATAGGGTCACACCAACTTTTAGCCTAACCTAACCAAAAATATAAACTGAAAATTTGGATTGGATATTTTGGATTATCCATTTTGAAAATCTAGATTTAGAGAATGGATATCCAATTCAAAAAATATATAAAATATATATCATATTGATATTCATATCCAATAAAATGGATTTTAAATGGATTGAATTTTTAATAAAATAGATATTAAATGGATTAAATCATAGAAAAAATATATTGGATTATAAAAAATGGATTTTTTGCGCATCCTTGATTAGAATTTTGTGACACATCTTTTCGCATATTGAATGTTAGAACAAAAAACCAATAAAAAAATATTGTCTGCCAACATCTAAACACTTTTCTAAAATCATTGGTGTAATGATAGCAGACATCTGCAAAAGCTTCAAATTATTGTTGTTGCATAAGGTTAGCTTTCCTATTTTCAGTAAAATAATGTTTTTTCTCTTCCTTCTTTCGATCAATAAAAAACTAGAACTTTAGCTATACTGCAAGCAGTAAACCAAAGCAACATTATTTTATGAAAGAATCAAGTATTTCAGTGCAATAATGTGAGACGTGGGCGTGGGACGTGAGAGGTGCTACGTGGAACATGGAAGGGGAGACGTGGGCGTGGGACGTGAGACGTGAGGCGCGTGAGACGTGAGGCATAAGACGTTAGGCGTGAGATGTGGGACATAAGACGTAGGACGTGAGACGTAGGACATGAGACATGGGACGTGGGACGTGGGACGTGAGACGTGAGACATGAGATATGGGACATGAGACGTGGGACGTGCGACGTGCGACGTGAGATGAAAGACGTGAGACATGAGACGTGGGACGTGACACGTGACACATAGGACATGCGACGTGAGAGACGTGAGAGAAGTGGAACGTGGTACGTGGTACGTGAGAGACGTAGGACGTGGGACGTGAGACGTAACGTGCGAGGTGTGACGTGAGACGAAAAACGTGAGACATGAGACGTGAGTCGTGGGACATGAGACGTGGGACATGAGATGTGGGACGTGAGACGTGAGACGTAAGACGTGAGATATGACACGTGTGACGTGAGACGTGGGACGTAGTATTTGAGACGTGAGTGACGTGGGACGTGAGAGACGTGAAACGTGAGAGACGTGAGACGTGAGACATTTTCATAAACTTTAAACCTTACAATTCAATTAAAAATTTTAGAAGTTTAATAAAAGAATTGTTAATGTATCCATAAATTTGTACTAACAAATTTAAATTATACTTTCATAAAAAAATATTAATAAAAAGAAATTAAATACATATAAAAGTGAAAGAATAAAAATATGAGGGTAAAAGTAATAATTAATATTTATTTAACACCTAAAAATAAAAATTATGAGGATAACAACAATAATTTATATTTATTGAACAATTAAATGAGCGAAAGGAAGTAGAGAATGATCTGAAAAGTTAAACTAAGGATGGGCAAAAAATCTAATTTTCATGATTCAATCCATTATTGCTATGATCCAATGCATTTAATATTCATTTTATTAAAAATCCAATCCATTTTATTGGATCTGGATATCAATCTGATCTACATTTTATATATTTTATGGATTGTATATTCATACTCTAAATTTAGATATTCAAAATGGATAATCCAAAATATCCAATCCAAATTTTCAGTTTATATTTTTGGTTAGGTTATGCTAAAGGTTGAGATGGACTAGCCCAAATTTAGTCGTATTTGATTGAGTTGGCGTGACCCTATACAAAATTTGGCTGAATTAGGCCAAATTCTTTCAAGTCGGTCTCGATCAAAATTTGACCCAGCTGGTCCTGAACAAAATTTGGAAGTATTCGGTTGAGTTCACCCCGACCCAAATTTGACTGCATTGGGCTGAGTCGACCTAGACAAAATTTGACCGTATTCAACCGAGACAACCGCGACCAAAATTTGGATGTATTTAGCCTAGTTGGCTCCAGTCAAAATTTGGTCGAATTCAATCGAGTTGGCCTCGAATAAGATTTGGTCGAGTCGACCCTGGCCCAAATTTGGTCGTATTCGGCTGAGATGGCCTAGGATAAAATTTGACCGTATTCAAATGAGTCGGTCACGATCGAAATTTGGCCGTATTCAACTGAGTCGGCCACGACCGAAATTCGATCGAATTCAGTCGAGTCGATTCCGGTCAAAATTTGGTCGTGTTGGGCCCAACCAAAATTTGACTGAGTTGGTCCTAACCTGAATTTGGTCGTATTCGACAAAGTCGATCACGACCAAAATTTGGTCATATTTAGGCGAGTCGGTCCTGACCTAAATTTGGCCAAATTCAGTCGAGTTGGTCATGACCAAAATTTGGTCTAGTCGGCACTAGCCCAAATTTAGCCGTATTCGGTTGAGTAAGTCCTGAATGAAATTTGACTATATTCAACTTAGTCGACTGTGATCCAAAATTGGTCATATTCAGTCAAGTCGGTCTCGGCCGACGAATTTAGTGGAGTCAACCCTGACTGAAATTTGACTGATCAGGCTCTGGCCCAAATGTGGCCATATTTGGCCAAGTCGGCTCTGACCAAAATTTGGTCGTATTACGCAAAATCGGTCTTGGCCGAAATTCAGTCAAATCCAGTCAAGTCGATCTCGACTAAAATTTTGTCAAGTCGACCTTGGCCCAAATTTGGTCACGTCATCCCCGATCGAAATTCGTTCGAAAGTCATCTAAGTTCATCCTATACTGAAATTTGGCCTCGTTGGCCCCGACAAAAAATCTGTCAAATTCTATGGTGTCAGCCCTATGGATACAAGTTTTAAAAAATTTAATTTGAATTTATTTTATGAAAAATGGATTTTGGATTTTAAACTTGATCCAAATATTTAGATCTGGATTTAAACTTGATCTAAATATTTGGATCTAGATTTTTAAAAATCCAATATACTTTTTTTGAAAAAATGGATTTGGATCGAAAATCTAATCCAATTGTTTGGATCATAATGGATGTGGATTGGATCATTAAAAATCCAATCAATGATCACCCCTAATTTGAAGAAATTTTTCGATATAAAAATTTAAGAAAAGAATATCTTATTTTAAAACCTTAGAATTTTCAAAAAAAATATTAATTTTATTCAATTTAATGTGAATAATATGTAGGAATTTATTTATAAGTGAAGAGACTTGAAGAATCATATAAAGAAATGCTAAAAAAAAAAAGAAACAAAACAAAGAAATACAAGTAAAAATCACTTAATAAATATTTATAATGGTGCATTGTATCCTTCTCTAACAACTTCTTATCCATCTCTCACAACTCCAACCACTCACCGTTTCACTTTCCTAAAAAAACTATTATTTAAAACTGTGTAAGAAATACGTGCCATTTGCTATAAAAATTCATTGTACATGTTGAAAAAATGTTGTCGGAGGAATGTTTTTGTTGGTGTCTATTAGGACTAGACGTTGGAGTGAAAAGGTTGGAAAGTGAAAAAGGGTAAGAGTTCACCGAGTGAAAAGTGAAAACGTGATGTAAAAATGAGATGTTCAAAGGGTTAAAATAAAACACTTTTTTAGGTCTCTTACAAAAGTAAAATATATACAAATAAAACGTTTTTAAGTCTATTAAAAAAGTTACAAATGTAAAAGTATTAATTTAAACCTACTAAAAAGATGTAAAACTATTTTTAGTTAAGTTTGGTGGTCAACAACAGACTTCAATATCTAGTTTTTATTTACTAAACTATCACCACACATTTTTTAAGTCCGTTTTCTCATAAACAAATCTAAATTCATAGACTTAATAAGCCTAGTTTGCACCACCGTTATGAGTTTATGATGGTAACATATAAATAAAATTATAACTTTTTCATGATGAAGTGGTCAGATGAAAACTTACTTAACCTCCTCTTTAATGAGATTATTAAGTGAGTTTATATAATTTCTTACTTCTTGCACTCATCTATAATTTTTTAGAAACTACTAGAAAATTTTAGAAACTAGTAAGAAGTTAGAAAAAGAAATATTATGTTTTATAATTTTCTTTTCAAACTCTTTAAGTCTATACTCTTCATAATTTGATGTCCTTCAGAAATGTTTTCTTTTCATCCATGGTCACATTAGTTCTTGGAATGAGTATATATATAAAAGAATTTATTGATGGATGAGTATGTCCCTCCTTCAATGGTCGAACTATGTCCAATAAAAATCTAGTCCCACCACCCATCAAAGTGGAAGAAAAATAATGCCTTTAACTAATCACTCCCTTTTCAAGTTTCTTCCACGAACCAGTTTTGTTCAAATGTGATTCAAACTAAAATTTTCATATTTATATCTTCTAATTCTAATGACTATAAAAATGGTTGATCCTTTTATGTATGTTGTGTGTGATGTACTATGACATATATTGATATATATAGAAATCACTAATGCTATAATCTCTATTGAATTTTTTTTATCCTTTTGTTTCTTTTACAATTTGTTTGTCGAGTTATTTATTTATTATTTTTCTGGTTTATTGATCTGTTAACTATTTATTTTATTTTGGTCTTTCATATTTTGTTTTAATTTTTTTAAAATATATTTTTTACATTTATTAGCTTATAAATTTATTTGATTATAGTATTGATTCAAACTTTGAAACAGTACTGGTTGAAGGATCTTTGTGGAATTGAAAAAGGGATCTTCTATCCCTTCATAAGATGTAGAGGATCCAAAAAGAAGTATTCAGCAGTGAAGAATATATCTGAAGATGTAAAAGAGGGTGCTTTTGGTAAATTGGCAACTGCAAGGGCATTCTGGTCCGAACAGTAATCATTAGTATGAATTCGAGTGACAACTGCTATTCTTTACTTGACGTGTTCCCCACATAAGACAAGTTCACAACAACATTGAAACTATTATTAAATAACAATAAAAAAAAGTTTATTTCTGAGTGTTTAATGATTGCTGTTCTTCTTTCTTTTGTTGGTTTGTTGAGAGTAATTCCCCAGCTAAAACTGAGCATGATAAATTTTTCAGTTTGCTTCTGAAGAAGCTCACCCAACTCCTCATTTGCTTCATTTGTGTGGAAAGGAACTTCATTTCTGCCTCACAAGGTTCCTTTGCGATACTAATGGCAAAGACAGGATACAAACTACGTATCCTTTGTTGTTTTTGTTTCTCCTTTTGATTAATATCTGTGACTTAGAAAATGCTTTCTGGTTTAAGGTTGCTGTTACCATTTAGTGACTTGGTTTCTGTTGAAATGTGGGTGAGTTGTGTTCTTGGAACATCCAAATTGTTTTAAATGGTACATTGTTGGAATAGCAACGTCAGGTGTATGTTTTATGTTTTATTAGCTCTAGAGGAGGAGGTGCAAATGTTGGATGCTCATCAGCCACTTGGAAGTTATGGAAAAAAGTTCATAGTTTTAGTTTTCTTTTCCTTGTTTTATCGGTTGAGGAATTGTTAGGTTTATTTTCTTTGTCTTACTTTTGATGAAAGTGCTTTTCTAGAAGATAAAGAATACTTCAAAAAGTGATTTTTAATGGTTTAGCTCCAACTGCTGATTTTGCAATATATTAGGGTCTTCGATTGTATTTTTTTTTTCTTTCAAAACTAGTCTGTTATTAAGTCTATGGAGTGTAGATGTCAGATTGTTTTGATAATGTGTTTTCCTTAGCCAATCAACTGTAGAGGAATTTGTGGCTCATTCAGGGAATGTAAACTGTTTAAAAATTGGAAGGAAGGCGAGCCGTCTTTTTGTTACAGGAGGGGATGATCACAATGTCAATCTATGGATGATTGGAAAAGCAACCTCTTTGATGGTCAGTTGTTTGTTGCCTTTGTATTTTATGATTTTATTGCAATTTGACTAAGGTAGGAATCAGGATTGTTAAGCAGTAATGAAGATCTATTTCTTATGTGCACTTTGTTGAAACTTGCAAGTTATGTTATCGTAATGGTAGTGTCTGAACCATTATTGCTCTGACTGAGGACTTGCTTTCAGTTCATAGAAATTGAGAAGCTTACATTTGGACTGAAATTGGCATGGTAAAACAATGATGGAGTATGATAGGAAGCAAGATTTTTGCTCAAGTAATGCATCTTTAGAATTAAAACAAAGCTTGGAACTCACTTAAATCTGAAAACTTCAACCCATACATAGATCATAGTAATCTATCATCTGCATTTTTTCCTCCGATTGGGTTCCCTTTGTAATATGGGTCTGAGTTTCTTATGATAGCAGTATAACATAACGATGTAGAGCTTTAAACGTAACACTCTTATCTTAATGTAAATATATGCAGAGTTTGTGTGGTCACACTAGTACAGTAGAATCTGTGACTTTTGACTCGGCAGAAGTTTTGGTTCTTTCTGGAGCATCATCAGGGGTTATAAAGCTTTGGGATTTGCAGGAAGCCAAGAGTAAGTTAATTAGTATATTCTGAATCCATGGATGGTATACTTTATAGTGATGTTATTTATAGAGCATCACACTTTTATGCAAGAGAAAAAGTGCAAACTTGCTGATCATAAACAGGCAATTATTTGATGAATTTACACTATCTACTTTGCATGTATGGGATTATATTGTCATCTGGAAGAACTATTATCAGTCCAAATTGAGTTTTATTTTATTGATGGGTGAAATGTAAGGTTCATGCGTTTATCAATTTCTCAACACACCACTAATATGTGTGTAATTGTTCTTGAAGTATAGTGCTTCGCACTCTCACCGGACACAGATCTAATTGCACTGCTGTTGAGTTTCATCCCTTTGGAGAATTTTTTGCATCAGGCTCCTCAGACACTAATCTAAATATTTGGGATATCCGAAAAAAAGGATGTATTCATACATACAAGGGCCACACGCAGGGCATTAGTACTATCAAATTCAGTCCAGATGGTCGTTGGGTTGTTTCTGGTGGATTTGATAATGTTGTGAAGGTAATAGGGTGAAGTTTGCTGTGGCAGACCTTATAATTGTATAACTCTTACTACTGTTCTGTGAATAAGTTACATATCTAACCTATTAATATACAGGTCTGGGATCTAACAGGTGGAAAGCTCTTGCATGACTTCAAGTTCCATGAAGGACACATTAGGTCCCTAGACTTCCATCCTCTTGAGTTTCTTCTGGCTACAGGTGTGTTGGTGTGCCTTAAAGCAGCTTGGAACAGTAGATAATCATGCATGTGCAAAAATATTATGATGTTCCTTGTTTTTTAATTGTAATGTTTCTTCAAGTGCAACAAATGATAATCTACTTAGGCTAGATGGCTGTTCAATCTTAATGGAATTTTATGCAACTAATTCTCGTTTGTGGAGGGACCAAGAAAAGAAGCACTGTTTCCATTCTAGAAATGTTACATCCAAATGTAATTTACTATTCAAACCATTCTCATTCTTACGAAATTACTTTAGGTTGAGCATTCCCATACTATTCAAACCATACTAAATCAATTTAAATAAAAATCTTCTTTCTTTCATATTAATCCTTTCAAGTGTCATCGTGACACAATCACTATTGACAAGGATCTGCCTTTTCTGTCACAGCTATTACCTTACTTTCATCTTCATCTTTGCTGAACTGTTATTATTTTATATCATTTATCAATTATCCCTATCACTGCTCCTGAAATTATGTTAGGTTACATAAACATTAATCCACCTGTATAGAATGTAATTGTATTTGACATATATACAAAATTTTATGTTCTCTTGTCATGGTTCATTGAACCATGTGACTTGACCTTGAAGGATCTAAGCTGTTATTTTAACCAAAGCATTTATATTGAAACTATTCATTGAAGTCATAAATTGTTACTGGAAAAAAAAAATAAGATCTCATAATTTGATTTACAGGTTCGGCAGACAGAACGGTGAAATTTTGGGATTTAGAAACCTTTGAACTGATTGGATCCAGTAGACATGAGGTATCTAATCTTGCTAAAGTGTTTTTCTTCTGTTTCAAAGGAATCAGTTACACCAATTTATAAATCATAAATTCTGGTTCCAAATCTGCCTCTTACCAATAGAGTTTTTGCTGTATATCAGTTTTATATCACTACTATCATTCATGCAAAGTGGAAACTCCTAGAGAACCTATTTCAATGGTTAACGTGATTGGCACATTTTTTTACCAGTTTGCCATAACATCGTTGTGGGTGGTTTCTAAGTACTATGAAATGATTCCTTTAGTTGTAACCTAGAATATTTCCCCAATTTTTTTATACTCTTGGAACTTCAAAGTTAATTTGTTTCTGTAACTTGAAATTTGTAGTGTATCATGCCCTGTGGTTAATCCTACAGATGTGCGTAAAGTGTGTTTTGTGATTTAAGTCATATTCTTGATGTAACTTAGTTGCAATTGTAGTATGGTAGATGTATCTGTTGATTTTTTTCTCTCTTCTAATGTAAGCCTGTATATTTATTTCCAAGACATGCATGCACATGAACAGACTCACTAAAATTTATACAAAATACTAATTTTTAATAAAATATAAATCACCTTGTGTTAGGTTTCAGGTGTACGCTCACTAACTTTTCATCCGGATGGACGGACCCTATTTGCTGGACTTGAGGATAGTTTGAAGGTACATATTTTTTGTTCCAATAATTAGATTATAATGGTAAATAACTTGAACAGGTTAAAGATTTCATATGTAATTCTCATAAACTATAGGTGTATTCATGGGAACCTGTCATATGCCATGATGCTGTTGACATGGGATGGACAACACTTGGTGACTTATGTATTCACGATGAAAAGCTTTTGGGTTGCTCATTCTACAGTAATTCTGTTGGAATATGGGTTTCGGATATTTCGGTAGGACTCACCCTCAATAGATTAGTTTATATTTTTTTTTTTCCTTGTCAATTTTGAAACATGAATTCTGTTATTTAGCTATCATTATGATTGTTATTTTTAATGCATCAGCTTATCAAGCCATATGGTGATGGCTTGGAAACTGAGAACAAAAAAAGCACAGAGCAGAAGCTCAGTCTCCAGGGAAGACAAATGGAGAAAGTAGAATATGGTGTGAACAACGAGTCAAAAGAGATAAAGAATATATATATAGACTGTAAGCCACAGAACTTCTTGTCTTCCCATGGCTTCTTCAAAATTATTAATGAATAAAGCTTTCAAATACAGTTTGCACCATAAAGCATATATGAGCTTTTTGAGGAGCTTTCTAGGAAGATTATAAGCATTTCCCATGTCAGTTTTTTTTTCTTTTTTTTGTAATTCTGAATACTCCCCCACTAATGTATTTTCATTTTTTTGTTTTGCATATAAAGCTTCTGAAGGGAATCCTGATAACTTACTAAGATCCAGGTCTTATAATTCTCCAAAAATGGACCATCCTGAGGAATCTAAAGAAATGTTAAACTTGAGTTCTGCAACAGGAATTCGAGAAAAATCAAATGTACAAACTCTTAGAAAGTCTTCCATTGTGTCAAACGTTGTACCTCTGGACATTCCCAATGGTAAGGGCTCAACAAAGTTTTTGAAGTCGTGATGTTGCTTAAGTCAGCTCATGTTCAGGGAGCATCCACTGATATATTTGATGTTTTGATGGGCTTTCATCAGATATTGATTCTAGAGAATTTGTTGACACTATAAGCAACTCTGTTAGTGCAACAGATCCTAACTTTGAAATGAAGCTTGGATCCCATAATGAAGTCAGAGACTCCATTGATGATAAACATCCCATTAAGAGTGTCGCAGAGAAGTTTGAAAAAACTTTAAGACCAGATAGATTTTCTGAACAAAAGAAATGTAAGTTCTTTTTTTCTGTCAAATCACAATGTAGATCAAATACAAGTCATTACTGATTACATTTCTGGATTTGGATCCTCTAAAATGGCAGTTCACTATAGAGAGAAGTGTGACATCTCAAGTTATCAACTGTTAATTAAATCCAGGGTTAGATTTAACATGTCCACCATTTGTTATATATGTGCATGTAGCAGCAACAATTTATTTTCTCATCAATTAATTAGGTTCCTCTCTCTTCCCTCTAAGGAAAGAGCTCCCCTTAGTGGAGCCAAATCCTGTATTTCTTTAATCTTATTCTTGCAATGTCCTTTCTCTAGTCTATGTTTCTATTTCAACAAAAAATGAGTTAACTTCCCCACCATTTTCTTGGTTATATCATGGGCTAAATTAGCATCTGACATCGTTGCCCTGAACTATATTTGACTTTTCATTGGCTGAATATATAAAATTCTCCTTTGGCAGTTGCTGTTGTACAAGGAAGGACACGTTCTTTGGTTGAGAGGTTTGAAAGAAAGGAAATAACTCCAATCAAGGAAGATCAAGATAATGCAACTCCCACGACAACATTTGAAAATAGGGAAAATTTTCTCAAAGAAGATCAAACTAGTGCATCCCCCAACACTACCACCTCAACATCTGAAAAGGGGGAAATAATTCGTTTCAGCGAAGATAGAAACAATGTGCTCCCTGTTCCTAACACAACTAGTGAAACTGATAAGCATACTGACTTCATGGTAAAATTCTAGCTTGACAGAAGACAAGATTTATGAAACTCTAGAAACTCTCTCGCTTAATTTTTTTAGCCTAAACCTTATCTGTGGTGGTCTACTTTATGACTTATAAGTTATAATTAAATTGGAATGTTATGCTAGACTTGAAATTGGCTTCTGATACTTTCTCTGGAATGGAATCTCTTCTTGACCATCTCTTTGTCCTCGGGAGTTTGGACCATTGATCAATATTTTTTATTCTATTCGTGTTGATTTCCCTTGTTTTTGGCTCTAACTATGAAACCTATATTTTGAAAGAATGGGGTAGTTCACATTCACTGTTTTTTGGGTCATGTTATTATCACATTTTACAAATTGTTGCGTTGGTTTTCAACTCTATCTTGTTATATAATGTCAGAAAGCAGAGTTTGGAAGGGATTCAAATTCTGCAAATGATGGAGAAATAATTGAAGATCTGTTGCAAACTCATGATGTAACATTAAGCAATCTCCGATCACGTTTGACAAAATTACAGGTGAGTTTAGATAGTTAGATATTAATATCATTTGCTTTTAGACCAAGCTTGAATCAAAGTGGACCAGGGATAACCCCAAAGTGGGTGACACAAGACCCAACAAACTTTAAAATGAAACCAACTTATTAAGATGAAGTTTACATCCATTTATAAACTATAATTTGACTTATATCCGGTAGATGTGAACTCTTAAACCAGTGGTAGAGCTTAATGGTGCTTAAGGGAGGCCTTGTCCAAAATTTTGTTATATATATATATATATATATATATATATATATATATATATATATATATATATATATCTATATCATTCTCTCTCTCTCTATTTTTTTTTTTTTTTTTAATTTTTTTTTTGTTGCATTTTTTATAAATAC
>Ga0099822_1008980_pt1 | contig 12695 bp, 8 predicted proteins | sample CowpeawhiteBW_FD_76839 | JGI IMG/M metagenome (GOLD analysis project Ga0099822, IMG submission 76839) | Root nodule microbial communities of legume samples collected from California USA - Cow pea white BW | ecosystem: Host-associated > Plants > Roots > Nodule | place: USA: California | collected... | reverse complement strand
TTTCTCATCAATAAAATTTTTTTTCTATAATTTTTTTAAAAAAAAAAAAAAAAAATTAAAAAAAAAATACCCAACACAAAAAAAAAAAAAAAAAAAAAAAAAAAACACCAATGGCAGGACAAATTCGGAGTGAGATCCATCAGGGATAACCACGGCGAGCTCACGGCGGCTGTTTATCTCCAAGTGAGCATTGTAAGTCAAGCACTCATCTTTGTGACACGCTCGAGGAGCTGGTCTTACGTTGAACGCCCTGGTCTGCTTCTTGTCGTTGCTTTTCTTATAGCACAGTTGGTGAGTATCGATCAAATGCACGTGTTCTTGTGGCTCGGTCACTGCTTTTCTTTCATTATATGTATATAAAGTTGGTGTCTTTGTAGATTGCCACAGTGATAGCTGTGTATGCAAACTGGGGTTTCGCAAAGATGCAAGGCATTGGATGGGGTTGGGCTGGTGTGATTTGGCTCTACAGCATCGTTTTCTACATTCCCATGGATATTCTGAAGTTCATCATCCGATATGGATTAACCGGAAAGGCCTGGAACAATATCACTGACAATAGGGTACGTAACATAACATAACACAACATCTCAGTGTATATCCTTGTGAATCACGAATGTTTAAGTGGGTACCTGTGACATTGTTTTTGTGTGATGACGATGATGATGCAGGTTGCTTTCACCTCAAAGAACGATTACGGAAAGGGAGAAAGAGAAGCGCAGTGGGCTGCCGCTCAGCGCACATTGCATGGGTTGAATCCACCGGAAACCGACGAGATGTTGAATGAGAGAAACAACTACAGGGAGCTGTCGGAACTTGCAGAACAGGCCAAGAAACGTGCTGAGGTGGCAAGGCTAAGGGAGCTTCACACTCTGAAGGGTCACGTTGAGTCTGTTGTGAAGCTGAAAGGACTTGACATTGAGACAATCCAGCAGCACTACACAGTGTGATCAGGGGTTGTCGGAACAATCACGACAACATAGATTTAGACAATAAAATAGAAGAGAAATAGATAATTTATTATATTGTCCCTGTCGTCTCGAATCTTGTTTGGATTCTGAAGAACGCAGGGACTGATAGAATAATCCAATGCTTTGAGATTGTGCATCACAATCCATGATTGGAAGACAGTGTTTTGCTTAAGTTATCGTTCTAATTTTGCCTTAGCTCTAGCTTTGTTTTCTTATTTCATAATCAATGAAAGAAGATTTTGTGTCTTCACTCTCTGTCTTCACCATTACTAGATTCGCAGTATTTTTTTTCATTTACAGAGGAACTCGCAGTAGAAAACTTCCAATAAATAAATTAAAAAATAAAACAAATACATTGAAGAGGTCCTATAAATAAATGAATAAATAAATTTATCTACAAGTTAATTTAAATTAACAGAGGAATAATTTTCTTTTCTTTTTATTTCTTTAATCTCATCTAAACAAACCATGATAAATTTTGCAACTTTTATTTATTTATTTTTTTTAAACCCAAAGAAGCTCAACTTTTATTTGCAACTTCCTAACTTGTCATAACACTTATAATACCTATATATTTTTTGTTGCTGATCTTATTGAGTCACAATAACTTAGTATAATATTTTATTATTAAAGTAAAGTTGTAATGTATTAAATATATATATATATATATATATATATAGTCGCTTGATAATTTTTATAAAGTTATTGAAGTCATTTTTGTTTTTAAGCAAGCGTTAATATAAATAAGATATAAATATTCAAAAAAAAATCGTTTTGTAATTTTAAAAAAATATTTTTGTCACAAAAAAATGGAACAATTCAAACCTTAAAAATATTAATCTAGAAATAAAATTTGATGAATTAAAACGATATAACTCATGACGTTTGTTGTGAAATTCAACCAAAGCTATATGCCTCCTTTGGACATTTTTTAACAACAAAACTACAATTATTTAAATACTTTATCCCGTAAGCATGTTTCTATTTCATTTCCTTTAAAAGTGAATATTCCGATGGAATATTTTCTTTTGTCTGATTAACGTCATTTTGAATGTATTATTGTTTTAGTATATATTAAGCAAATCAATGTTTGAACATTTTTTTTAATTGCCTTGTGTTTGGAGCAAAGAATTGGCCAAACAAGTTATTAAAATCTATTTATTATTATTATTATTATGAAATTATTAAAAGCATTTACTTATTTGTTTTAAACTTTTTTATACAGCATCCCACAATGATAAATGGCCTCCATTGTTGAGAGATTCGTTATTTTAACTGAATTTATAAGATATTATATTTTTTATATCAATTAAATAATCCTAATAATAAATATTATCAATTATGAAAGAAAATTTTTATTTAGTTGGTAATCCAAGTAGAGTGTCCTATTTTGGCTCCAATTTGTAAGAAATGAATTCGAGTGTCCAGATAAGACTTTTACACTTCTTTTTATTCATAAAAAAAAAAAAAAGTAAAGTTTGAAATTTGACAAAACATACTACTCACAATTTTGGATAATGTGGATTCATTTTCTTTTTTCAATATTTTAACACGTGGATTACATGAGTTTTGCTTATGAATTTTGTGAATTATTTGTATTTCTAAGTTTAATTTAACCTAAAATTTAATACTTTTTTATATGTAGAATTTATATGACAGGGTTTTATAAATATTAAAGTTCATTATCTTTAAATTTACACAGTTTTTGATTTTTTTTTCATGAATAGAATTTCACAGAGATAATTGTATCTCTTCTATTTTCTATGATATGATTGTACTTTACAGAAAATATTCTATTAAAATGTACTTAACTGAATGTCTTTATTCCAGGAATAACTAACCTAATGTTCAGAGAGTTTATAAAAGTAAACCTAACTCATTCATTGGATTGCATTTGGGAGAAGAAAGATACAGTGAGGAACAACTAGATTTGTGTGCTGTTTCCTTCAGAACTTTCATTCTCGGTCCCTTCAATCTTCTTCATTTTATCTTCTCAAATACTGCAAAAGATTATTGAACAGGAGAAGACAAATAAGCATGGAAAACAATTGCTCTCACACCCCAAAACTTGCTGTTAATCTCAAACACCTTCCTCCAATTGATCCCTTTCCAGTCACAAATCCTTCCTCTAATTCAAAGGTTGTTAATTTTTCTATTTTCCTTTCTTTTCTTTTCTTTTTTTATAATTGGGTTCGCGCAAAATTTGTCTTTTCTTTTGAAAGAAATTTTTTCTTGTCCTCTTTTGCAGAGTAAGTTGAACAACAGTTTTTGTAGCAGACCTGCTGCTAAAGCTGGAAATCGAAAACACAGTCTGGGAAAGATGATGCATGCTTCTGATAAAGACATTGTCAAAGAACCCTCCTCGGGAATGACGAAAATTGTAGCTGAAGAAGCATTTTCAACTTCATCTAACCAAAAGAGTAAGTCTTGTGGTAGTACCCCAACAATTCCATCTCAGAGAGAACAAGGTTGGTATACGTGCTTTCTCGAAATTGTTCTTATTGTCTCTAATCATTATAATGTATCAGGTCTTCAAGTTGTTGGTGGAGAACCATTGGGTTCTTGATTTAGTCCATTAAATTGTTTTCCTGTCTTTTACTTTGGTTTGCCACTTTTGCATGATGTCTTATCTTTCTCTTTTAATTCCTACTTGTTTTCTTTCAAGATCTCTCTTTTATCATTATTATGATCCCTTTGAATTTAGGTATGAAGAAAGGAACTGCAAGGTCTACTTTGTATGAAATCTGTGCTGCAAATCATTGGAAACCTCCATTCTTTGAATGTTGCAAAGAGGAAGGCCCAAGTCATGAGAAAATGTATGTGTACGAGCTACATCTTATTTGGTTATGTTTTTGCCTCGCTGAATAATTCTTTGATTTTCTCTTCTCAACTGTACAATTTAAGTTGCAATATCTTATATAAAAAAAAAAAAAAAACTCATTCTTGCTCACAAGATTGCAATGATTGCCACTAAAGTTGTTCAATTACTTGACCAAGTGTCATCCAGAATTTGAATAAACTTGAAACAATTGGCCTTTATGATAGTAAATTTCTTTTGCTGCTTTGCTTCTGTTGGTCACTCATGATGAAATGAAACTAAAGGAAACATCATTATACATTTTCTTTCTGTTATCCTCTGTGACTAGTTGATGCTTATCTCAGGTTCACCTTCAAGGTTATCATTACGGTAGAAGCATCAGGAAACACATTAGAGTGCTATGGTGCGCCTCATCGGAAAAAGAAAGAAGCAGCAGATCACGCAGCTGAGGGAGCATTATTTTACCTAAAGTATTGCCAATAAATAGAAAGTAGGTTACTGGATATCATCAACAGCCAAGACTTCTACTATTTCATTCTTCGGTGATACTCTCTAGACTCGGCAGCCAATGGTCAGAAGAAGACCATACATTCTTAGGAGAGCTTCTTAACCCTTTTCCCCTCAGGTCTTGTGTCCTCTTCCTGGCTAATGTGTTATCATTGCGACTTTGAGCTCTGTTTGATGATGTTCTTGTTTCTTTTGTCATATCACCAACAATTGTTTTAGTCCTGCCTCCATTAAGCAGACTCACAAAGCAATTATCACGTGATAAACCACCATTATTATTATTATTAACATTTGTACTCAAATTCCTAACATGGTTCTTATTTTTGGAATGTCGTTTGTTGTTATTTGTTTGCTTTGCAGTGCTTTTATTCATGAAGACACAACAAGTGGAAAGCATACCATCATCTTTTTCCTCTCTGCTGGATTGTGTGTTTCTAATCTCATAAGAAGAACTGGTTGCAATTTCACGAGCAGGAGAAGGAGAGCTCCTTGGAGAAAGCCCTTGAAGCTTTCTTATTGTGCTCATTGGTACTACATAGTACTTCTGTCCAAGCACTAGCTCTGCATCTGGTTCAACAACTGCCCATGGTTGCTGGAACACATGTGGATATGTTACACAACATCTTGGATAGCGGCACATAATCTCAGCTGCAGTTACTGGTCTGTCATGAAGCTCAACATGACCACCACGATGGACAATCTGTAGAAGCTTTGTCTTTGGATTCTTTGCCAAAATCCTGCGTGACAATGCCATGGTTTCCCTGTGTTTTGGGAGTGCAAGGACGGGTGGGGGAGAAGCTGTTCTAAACTCATTAGGAAGAGTATTTAAGTAGTTCATTCATCAAGGTGAAGTGGTAAAAGGAAAATTACAAGACATGTTGCCTTGGCTGTTAGTGATTTCCTTCATTGGTAGTATCGTTAAAATTGTCTCCTATCGAGGCATAGTAGATTGAATCTTCTGTATCATTCATGTTTCTCTTGTTTTCTTTTCCAAGATTGCATTTACGCCTACTAAGATGACATTTTATAATGCATTTTTTTTTTCACCATGAAATGGAACTATACAATATGCTCCCTTATAACAGAAGAAAATTAAGTGATTAAAATAAAACTTTTATGGTAATGTAATTCAATCTTTGAAAATATTAGTTCAAATAACTTTAGAATTGTAGAAAAGTACTCAAGTTCTTATTAAGAAGTTTATTGGAATCCAGGAGTTATTTATGTTATGGTCACGGAATCATGATGAATGATCTGTACGTTATGTATTTGTTGTGGATTCTGCAAGGAATAACTTGAGTACTTCATATGAAAATTAGATGTACTACTGCAAGTTTTCTTAATGTTTCAACGATTGCATGGACCGTTTGTCGAGAACAATGCAGATTCTCTGTCAAATAAAAGTTATAGCCAAATTAGTATCACGAATTTTTTAATCGTATCCATTTAGAAATTATAAGGCATATCCTTAAGCCGACTAAGCAAATTTTTGTTTGTAACTGCACTCCTTCAAATTGATGATTACGAAGAAACATGAGATTCTTACGAAGATGATTGGAGGAATTTTACATTTTCTGTATGTTCATACCTGCTTTGGAAACCAAACCAATGACACAAAATCGTGAATTTCAAGAAGTTTAGTATACATTAAAACAAAGTGAACGAAATCTTGGACTCTCGTTCTAGTTGTTTTCCATGAGTTTGACTTGAAAATAAACTTCATTGCTGTGTTCTTATTAGATTGTTTCTAGTTATAAAAAATGCCAACTTGACCCTGCTTCAATTACCGCAGATGGGTGAACGTGTTTCCATTCACTAGTTTGATTCTCTCAAGGATTCGCACCTCATGTCTTTTTCTCAATTATCAAGTGAGATAATACAACCAAAGAAATAACAAGCAGCATGTGTTAGTTTAAGCGGTGAAGAGCTTGGTTTTGTTAAGGTACCAAGTTTATGCTTTTGGACAGTCACCAAATTAATCTTAGAGTGTTTTCAGAACTTGTAAAGATGGTAATATCACCGTTATATGATAGGCATGCCAGTCTCATATAGTACGAGTGAATGAAGAATCAAATCGCAATCATAAATAATTACACTTGGACATTCCTCTTTGGCTCTTTGTAATATCAATAACAATAATTATAATAGCAAAATGTTTAAAAAGTGCACAAGTACCATAGTTGAAAAATGAAAACACGATTATACAATATCAATGAGAGTTCTCTGAGCTGATTGGTTCTGTAAGTCTTAATGACCCTCCAAGCTCAACGGGTACCAAAGGGATGAGAGAGTGCAGCACGTCTGTTATGAGTGGCCTATAACTTGGTTCTGCTTGCACGCAGAGTACAGCCACTGCAGCAACCTGTAGAATGATAACATGAACTTAAGATGTTGCATTTATCATTAAGCAGAAAAACTTGTGATAACAGTGCTTCTATTCAACGGACCTGATATAAGTGCTTCAAATCCATTGTGTCTCTGATAACAGGATCAAGAATATTTGGAAGCTTCGATCTGTCAGTTAGCTGAGGCATGGCCTGCAAGGTGAAACTTTTAACCATCAAGTACTGCAGAACTGGAGTTTTCATTCAGATTTCTCCACTGTCAAGGCATGAAAGAAAACATACCCATGATACAAGGGATTGATACTGGTTTGAGGTCATGTTCTCCATGGGTTTTCTTCCGGTTAGGAGTTCTAGAAGGACAACCCCAAAAGCATAGACATCGCTCTTGTCAGTTAGTTTACCTGAAAAGCTGGTTGTTGTTACATTCATTTTGAAGGAAAATGGAAAAATAGAAAGATCAAGCTTCATAGTTTCAGTCAGCTTAAAGCTATTACAAGGGGAAACGGTTCAATTCACTAATATCTCTTCTACCCTCGCAAAAGAATCTAGTACTTGCAAATTACACAATAAGCACAATCATTACCATCTATCAAGATTTTTTAATGGGTTCTACTGAAGTTGTTTAAGGCTAGGCTTCAATATCTAATGATGAATATGAAATAATGAAATGCATGAGAGAAGGGAGTGGAATAGAACGAAACGGCGGGACAAAGGTACCATTTTTAGAAATTTATCATGGAATAATAGATAATCCCATTCCCATGCCTTCCAAATTCAAAGGAAAGAAAGAGAAGGGTCCATTCCATTCCATCCAACTACACCTCATTTCACTTCATTCCATCCCTTTCAGACAGTCCAAACATAGCCTTTTAGGTTTCCTGTCTTCTTCTATCCCTCTTAATTGGATTATCTTCCTTTACAATACTACATATAGTAAGTTACTAAACTTCAACAAAAGAAAAAGTGGAATATATCCTTTTCCTTTCTCAACTTGCACAAGGATAAAAGAAACTCTACCCAAATAAGAAAATTCCATTCACTGATTGTCATTCAGGATAATCACAATTGTAGAACTTATTTATTATAGTACTTAACAATGGCAGCAGTCACTAGAGAAATAGAAGAAAAGAATGACATAATAACTTAGAAAGAAATGATTTTCAAATGAAAAGTGAAGAGATCAAACAGGAAGAGCATGAAACAACAGTGTAGCAAGGTTTATGTTATGTCTTTTTTCATGATAATAGATATTCCTGCATACCATGTGATATGTACTCGGGGGCCACGTATCCTAAAGTTCCTGACATCTTCATGTTCTTATGTTGCATTCCGGAAACCATAGCAAATCCAAAATCTGATAACTGAATTACAAAACTCAGTAAAGGAAAATGAACAATATAATAACTAATTGAGAACATGTAAGATTATTAAGTGAATAACAATCTAACCTTCGCATTAAAATTAGAATCCAGAAGAACATTGGAAGATTGTAAGTCTCGATGAACCACAGGAGGATTGGAGTGCTCATGTAGATATTCTAATGCTCTAATAGACGAAATATGCATTAGACAATACAGATAAGGCAATTAATACTTAATTAATTTTAAGTAGAACAGGCATCCAAAATTCACCTGGCAATATCAACAGCAATTCTTAACCTGACATACCAGGTTAAAGATGACCCTCGATTAGGCCCTACAATTGTTGATATCAATGAGCAACATGTGATCATTAAGTTCCCAATACATGAACTTTTTCCTTTTTTCTTGATCAACATTAATGAAAAATGTACCATGCAATTGAGTTTCCAGAGACCCGTTCTCCATAAATTCATAAACAAGGAACCTCGATTGACCATGAACACAATAACCCATAAGTTTTATGATATTCTGATGGCGCATCTTGCTCAACCAACTCACTTCATTCTGCAATTTAGCGCAACAACTAAAGGCGAATTCAATAAAGAGAAATATCATATCCTAGGAAATACATGTTCAAGTCTAATTCTAAAGGACCATCACCTCAAATTCTCTATCAGCATCACTATCTGCTTTCTTCACAGCTGCCTGGAAATGCTCATCAAAGTTAGCTCTGTAAATGATTCTAGAACCACTCTCTCTCATAATACTGCTTGTGCTAAAGCTGTTCGTGGCAGCCTCTAACAGCTGATACTCAAAAATAGCAATTGAACTCTTCTTATCTGCCATCCTTGAGTAGTTAAGTTTTGCATTAACCGAGCTTAAAGTTTCCCCTTTTGCAGCCTCTACAAGTTCAATAGATAAATGAATGAGGAGCGGAAAAGGAATTTGCTATGCTTGCATTACCTCTGCACAAAAACAAAAAGAAGACCCAAATAAAGTTTCACCGGAGAAAATAGACATACCGGTGGTTTCTTGGCTTTTACTTCTGGAGCGTTTTAAGGTTTTATGTCGACGGAACCAGACATAAACTATGATTAGGAAGACTCCACCAAGAAGACCAGAAGAAGCAACTGATGCAATTAGAATTCTCTTAGTCAAATTCTGGTGGTGCACTGCTCTAACCTCATGAATACCTGTTCCAACATATGAACAGTACAATAATTCATTAAACACCAATTACAAGGTTTTAAATTCAGTTTCTGTCATCTTTCTTGATATTGCAGAAAAATACGGACAAATGCAGACACAATTGCAATTGCTGACACTTGAAAAACCCTGTCCCAGAGCTTTTATAAAACCGATATACCGAACTTGTAAAAATTCAAATCAAAGAAAACGTTGATGGGAATTACAATTCAAAAAGTTAAATATAATATGAAAAAGTTGGTAGGGAGATCTTTAAAGTCAGAAAATGTCTACTTAAAGAGCAGAAATGAGGAAACAGTTTTGCTTGATCAGAATTTATGACTGCCAGTGAAAGGATTATGGTTTTCTAAGGACTTCAGCACCAAAATATGAAATTTTTACCATTTTTTACTTTCAAAATTGCATTTTTCAGAAACCACACTTATACATATCAATAAAATGATCACACCCGACCACGATTCAAGGAAAATTCATGATAACAGGAAATAGGAAGCAGAAACAGTACAGTAGGGCTGTGTAGTTTGGGGTTTCAAGTTCAGAATTTTGTAGAGTTTAGAACCAATGCTAACTCATAAAAGGCACTACCAAGCACGGAGCGAGCAGAAACTAAAAAAGGAATGTTAAAAATAAGCGTAGAAGTTGTTGGTGTGGTACCTGGAGACTCAGCTTGTGCATTTTGAGAAACAGAAATGAAAGATGCAGCATGAAGAATTGGCGAGGAAAGAGAAATGCTAAGCACCCAAATAGGTAGGAAGAGAACAAGGAGATTCATCTGGGGTGTCCTTGTCGAAGGAGAGAGAGTGGAATGGAATAACTTGTTGTCAAGAGAAGCTTCTTTCTTTTCTTGTTCAATTTTGAAACGAGTTTTGGCTGTGCAGAAATGGACAAAGCCACAAAGGTTCTTCTTTCAGGAAAACCGAGAAAGCACTTTTTAAACCATTTTTAATTTGCTGATTGAAGAACCATGATGAGAGATTTCACAGCAGAGAGAAGGTGGGGGGCAACATGGAACCTGAAATCACGTGGCAGTTATCTAAAGGTGAGTGAGGAGAGTTCAAAAGTTATTGGGACACCCAGGGTTTGTGAGATGCACAACCTGCATGTGGGTCATCACCATTTATGCTACACCAACAAAAATTAATGCAAGGATTTTCCTAAGGTGCTGGCTTTGCCAACTTTTGGAACATAAAGTTCTAAGCTTTCTCTTTACCTCTTCTTTCTTCAAATTATAGACTTGTTCTCTAACTCCTTCAGGGTCCCCCTGTTTGGCAATTTGTCATAAAAGTAGAGTGCCTATTCAAAGACACATTATACCTTGTCATTTCTGAACAGATTGAAATTAAATCTTAGCATTTCTGTGTTTACTTAATCAGTAGTGGAGTATGCATCTTTCAATTCCCAATGCACATTTATATACACACTAGATTACTGAATTTGGAAGTGAAATTAAACTCTTAGTTAAACTGCTATTTCCACTGTTTTTACTTTGAAGTTGAAATCATACTCACAGAATAATTGGGAACAGGATGTGACCATATCAGAGGGATGGCATGTAATTTTCACCAAACAATACAGCTTAACCATTGCCGAAGGAAAGGGGGAAAACAACAAAGAAATACAGTTAAACTAAAGAAGAATAGAATATAAAGTTAGCCATAATTATATTCATGTAATGCATAATGTATAATTACTTTTTGGAGGAAAATGCATGTTGCGATAACGTCACATATGTCACGTGAACTTTTTATCATAAAAAAAACCATCCAATCGAAAGGGGAAAACATAGGCAAAATAACTACCATCATTTCTTAACATGCAAGTGCTTTATCCATATATTTAGGATATTAAACAACTATTAATAACATATATACAATGTTGTATTTGAGTTTTTCTATGATGTTATATTCTCGTGTTTAAGTTTATGACAGAGATTAAAAAATGATTTGCATTTTTTTATGATAAATTTATTTAAATTTTTAATGCACTTCTGATCTCTTTATTATTATGTACTGTAAATTTCTCTCTTGTTTCAAAAGGATATAGTTGAAAAATTACCTCGATATTATCATGAAGTTTTGAAACAATAGAATAAATAGAAAGAGAGAAACAAATTTAGAATTACATAATCTAAAGTAATAAAACAAAATGTTAATGAATTATACTGGTTAAGAAAATAAATTAAATAAAAAAAATTACGTATTAAAAATAAAGCATTTGAGACGTGTAGTGTTTGATAAAATATTTAACAACATTGAACACTAAATGAATTCTCATAGTTTGATGGGTCTCTAAATTGTGGGTTGGGACTGTACTGGGTTTTATTTGGGCTATATATCCATGGTTTGGGTTATTTCTTTCTCCACCTCCACATTTTCTTCTTCTTCTTCTACATTCATAACATAATTTAAAAAATGACTAATATAATTTTGTTACTATATATCCAAAATATATTATAAATTACACAAGTTATTATATAATTTAAAACATAGTTTTAATAATAAGATAAAAAGTGGCAGGAACAAGAGTAAACATATATATTATAATAAAAGAGAGAGAAATAGGTTTTCAAATGAAATTTGCATTAAGATTCTTATCTTGGGAAGGGAAGCATTCCAAAGGACCAACACTTTTTTTTTCAAATTCAAACTCAAATTTTTTCCTTTACTTATCTTTTGTTCTCACTTTAGATGTAATCACTTGTTAATTAGATGCAATCTATCATATCAAAAACACGATTACATTCGAGTTTAGATTTTCTATTATTTTTCTTTTGTGTTGTCTTCTGCTGAGTATTAAAAATACATTGTATTAATATTTTAAATATCTTTTTAATATATTTTAAAACGTCAAAAATAGTGATAATCTATATGTTATAAATGTACAGTAGAAAAATAACATAAAAAAATCCAACAGAAAATTCAAATTCATTACGTTTTAAACTATATACTTAACTTTAAATACAGTTTTATTCGATGTATAGCCAAATATTTATAATTTAAATACAGTTTTATTCGATGTATAACCAAATATTTATAAAAGTAACATTAATATAATAATCGCATAATTGGACTAATAAAACACTATAATTTTATATTTCCGACGTTAACTTTTTAATGAGATTTGAAAAAAAAAAACTAATTATGAACCCAACACAAAGATCATCTTTAAGGAGAGTTTTGATCAATATAGAGTTAAATATAAATTTGAATATATTTTGTTTAGTATATCGTTACATATCAATTGTTTAGTTAAATCCTAAACTCTTTGATGTTCGAGGTATATTTAATTATATTAAAATATACACATTGCATCTAGTTGTTTTTTTTTTTTAAATCTCTCACTATGTAGCATTGAGTTTATAATCACACACTAATTTTTATCCATTAAATTTCTGTTTTAATATAGTTCACCCAAATTGCTTAAATTACGCGTAAGTGGAAAAAAAAAAAAAAAAAACTTAAATAAAAAAAATTTGTAATTTTTATTTTTT
>Ga0099822_1008972_pt1 | contig 12700 bp, 14 predicted proteins | sample CowpeawhiteBW_FD_76839 | JGI IMG/M metagenome (GOLD analysis project Ga0099822, IMG submission 76839) | Root nodule microbial communities of legume samples collected from California USA - Cow pea white BW | ecosystem: Host-associated > Plants > Roots > Nodule | place: USA: California | collected... | reverse complement strand
GCCAGATCATCCTCTATCCCGGCGGCATCAGCGAGACCGAAATCCTGCTCGCCTATGGCGGTGTGCATTTCGCCAGCAAGATGGGCCAGCTTGCCGGTAACCATTTCATTACCCTGACCTCAGGTCTGGAGAACCTCACCACCTTCGGCAAGACCGTGCTCTGGAAAGGCGCGCAGAACATCCGCTTCGAGGAAGTCTGATGTGACCGAGCCCCGCTATCCGCGCGATCTCCGCGGCTATGGCCCCAATCCGCCCGATCCGAAGTGGCCGGATGGGGCGCGGGTTGCCGTGCAGTTCGTGGTCAATTTCGAGGAGGGCGGCGAGAACAACGTCCTGCATGGCGACAGCGCCTCGGAAGCGTTCCTCTCGGACGTGCTTGGCGCGCGGCCCTGGGCCGGGAGGCGCCACGCCAACATCGAATCGATGTTCGAATACGGCTCGCGTGCGGGCTTTTGGCGATTGTGGCGAATATTCACCGAGCGCAAGCTGCCAGTCACAGTATTCGGCGTCGCGATGGCGCTGAAGCGCAATCCGGACGTCGTCGCCGCGATGCAGGAGGCGGGCTGGGATATCGCAAGTCACAGCCTGCGCTGGGTCGAGCACAAGGATATGTCGGAGGCCGAGGAGCGCGACGAAATCGCGCGCGCCATCGCCGTCCACACCGAGGCGACGGGCGCCCGGCCGCTCGGCTGGTACACGGGCCGCTCTTCGATCAACACGTTGCGCTTATTGATGGAGGCCGGCGGCCTGCGTTATCTCTGCGACTCCTATGCTGACGACCTGCCGTACTGGATCAAGGCCCCGGGCACCGAGCCGCACCTGGTGATCCCCTACACGCTCGATGCCAACGATATGCGCTTCATCAACGCGCAGGGCTTCGGCGGAGGTGATGAATTCTACACCTACCTGAGGGACAGTTTCGACGTGCTCTATGCCGAGGGCGCGACTTGCCCGAAGATGATGTCGGTCGGCCTGCATTGCAGGGTGGTCGGCCGTCCCGGCCGGGCCGCCGCGCTGATGCGTTTCCTCGACTATATCCAGAAGCACGAGCGGGTCTGGGTGCCGACGCGGCTGGCGATCGCCGAGCACTGGCACGCCCACCTGAAGCACCTGGCCGGCAACGCATTCGAGATCGGCTAGAGCATGATCCGGAAAAGTGTGAAGCGCTTTTCCGAAAAGATCATGCTCAAACAAGGAGCTAAAGCGCGACGATGATTCGACCCAATCTCATCGCGCTTTAGCACGCCATTGGCGCGAGCCGGGTGGCGTCAGTTCGGGCGGACTGGATCGATAAGTTTACACACAGGAAGAGCATGAGCGCGCTGGGCATTGCAAACGAAACGAAGCAGCCATCGCTCGGCGCAGAGATCGTGGCGCGGATCAATACGCTCGCGGCGATCTCCGACACGCCGGAGCATCTGGCGCGGATCTTCCTGACGGAAGAACACCGCAAGGCCGCCGACCTGATCCTGGCCTGGATGCGGGAGGCCGGCATGAGCGCGCATCTCGATGCGATCGGCAATGTCTGCGGCCGCTACGAAGGCGATCGGCCGGGCCTGCCATGCCTGATGCTGGGCTCGCACTACGATACAGTGCGCGATGCCGGCAAATGGGATGGTCCGCTCGGCGTCATCACCGCGATCGCCTGTATCGCCGATCTGAACCGGCGCAGCAAAAGGCTGCCATTCGCGATCGAGGTCGTCGGCTTCGCGGACGAGGCGGGCGTGCGCTTCGCCTCGACGCTGCTCGGCAGCCGCGCCGTGGCCGGCACCTTCGACCAGAGTGTGCTCAACACCCGCGACCGCACCGGCACATCGATGCGTGACGCGCTGATTCAGTTCGGGCTCGATCCCGATCATGTCGGCAAGGCGGCGCGCGCCCGTGGCGAGCTGCTCGGCTATGTCGAGCTCCACATCGAGCAGGGGCCGGTGCTGGAAGAGAAGGGATTGCCGGTTGGCGTCGTCACCGCGATCGCAGGCGCGACCCGGCTTGCGGCCGAGATCTCGGGTGTCGCCGGTCATGCCGGAACCGTGCCGATGGCGCTGCGCCGCGACGCGCTGACCGGCGCGGCCGAATGCATCGTCGCGATCGAGCAGTTCTGCGGGGACGACCAGGCAGGCCTGCTCGGGACCGTCGGCTATGTCAGCGCGATGCCGGGCGCCACCAACGTGATCCCCGGAAAAGTGTCCTTCACCATGGATATCCGCTCACAAAGCGATGCGCACCGCTCGCGCGCGGTGGCTGACATCCTGCAGCGGATCGAAGCGATCGCAAAACGCCGCGAACTGACGTTGCAGGTCGACGTCACCCACGAGAACCGCAGCGTGCCCTGCGCCGGATGGCTGACGTCGCAAATTGCCGACGCCGTTGCGGCCGAAGGCTTCACGGTATTCGAGCTGCCAAGCGGGGCAGGGCATGACGGCATGGCGATGGTCGACATCGCCGATATCGGCATGATCTTCGTGCGTTGCCGCGGCGGGATCAGCCACAACCCGGCCGAGCATGTCGAACTCGCCGACGCCGAAAGCGGTGCGCGGGTGCTATTGCGCGTCATCGAGAACTTCAAGCCGGGCAAGTCAGCCAATAGCTGAACCTGGCGCCCGCGCTGTCGGCGCCGGGCTTGCCGTCGTTCGCATTGCATGCGCCCAACCACGGGTTGTATTCTGATGCGAGGATGCGGTACGATCGCATAGGCTTTGTCGGCCCCACTATGCACTTCGTGCCAAATCCGAACGGATCCGGCTCCGAAACCAACGTGAGACTGTTGCGGGCTGCCATGAACCGTTAGACTTGCCTGAGCGGGAGGGGGACATGAGGTCGTCCGTCGTCCAAGAGATTCAATTCCCAAAGCAACCAGCGCTGCAGTTGATCTACGACACGGCGCCGATCGGCCTTGCCTATCTCTCTCCCGACTGCCGCTATCTTCAGATCAACCACCGCCTGACCGAGATCTGCGGCATTTCGGTCGAGGGCCATCTTGGACGTACGGTACGCGATTGTGTGCCGGCACTGGCTCCGGCGGTCGAAGGCATCGTTCGTTCGATCATGGAGACCGGAGAGCCCGTGACCGGCGTGGAGGTGTACGGTCAGCGCCCGGGTCACAATGACGAGCGATGCTGGATCACGCATTGGCACCCGCAGCGCGGGCCTAATGGAAACATCGTCGGTGTCAACGTTGCGGCCGAGGAGATCACCGAGCGCAAGCGCAGCGAACGCGATATCCGCGCCGCCCGGGATGCGGCCGAGCGCGCCTTGCACCACTTGCAGGAGACCCAGGCGTCGCTGATTGAGGCGGAGAAGCTCGAGGCGCTGGGCCGGCTGGTGGCCGGCGTCGCGCACGAGATCAACAGTCCGGTCGGCACCAGCCTCACGGTCGCGTCGGTTCTGGAGCAAAAATGCGCCGACTTTGCTGCCGAGGCTGCGCGCGGCAAATTGAAGCGGTCCAGCCTGAGCGATTTCATCGAGGTCGTCGAAAGTGCGTAGTCGCTGCTGGTCGGTAATCTCAAGCGCGCGGCCGATCTGGTGCAATCGTTCAAGCAGGTGGCGGTCGATCGAAGCTATTTCGACCGGAGCCAGTTCGATCTCGGCGAGGCAACCGAGCAGGTTCTTGCCAAGCTGCGCCCGGCATTGCCGAAGAACAACCTGACGCTCAGGGTTGAATGCCCGCCTGATCTTGCGATGAGCAGCTATCCCGGCCCTTACGGCCAAGTGCTCACCAATCTGTTCGTCAATTCGGTCGCCCACGCGTTTCCGGATGGCAAGGGCGGCACGATTACGATCCGGCTGCGTGCGTCAGGCGCAGAGCACGTCGAAATCCTGTTCGCCGACGATGGCTGCGGGATGGAGCACGATGTGCGCCGGCAGGCCTTCAATCCGTTCTTCACGACCCGTCGCGACAACGGCCGCATTGGGCTCGGCCTGCACATCGTTCATAACATCGTCACCAACCGGCTCGGCGGAGAGATCCATCTCGACAGTGCCCCGGGCAGGGGGACAAGCGTGCGGATCACGCTGCCGCGCGTGGCGCCGCAACGCGGGACCGATAGTTGATTGCAAAGATTGTCGTCCCTGCGAAAGCAGGGACCCATACTCCGCAGCGGATGTTGTGAACGGAATTCGTCGTTCCAGCGTCACGCTACCACTAGCTTTCGTGGTTATGGGTCCCTGCTTCCGCAGGGACGACACGGAGTGTGGTACGCGATCTCGGCAAGATAGCCGCGAGGCCACTAACTGCCTGGAGAAGAAAACTCTCCTTACTCCCGCTCGAACGAAAGCTCCTTCCAAGGTATCGGCGCAAAAGGCATTCCACGACCCTTGCTTCCGCACCCGTTGTCGCGACATCTTCACTGTATTCCTGATGGTCGCGACAATGAGCCAATCCGCATTCGATCCCTTCGGCGAGCCGGTCCCCGCAATCGATCCTTCGATCGCGAGCGGGCGCGCGTCGAAATGGCTGAAGACCGCAGGCACCAGCGTGTTCTGGGTGCTGGTGATCGGCATCGTGCTGGCGCGCGCCGTCTATTTCGAGCCCGGCGTGTTCAGCTTCAAGCATGCCGTGGCCTGGGCACAGGGGCTGTTTGCCGCGCTTTGAGCGCCGGCTTGCGCGGTGCCGGTTTCGGGGCCTGCTTCTCCCGAATGATACCCTCGAACGCGACCGCCGCGGGCACCTCTAGCCGGCCGGGCGATTTGAGTTGCCAAAGCGTGCGCTCGATGTGGACGCCCTTGATCGGGATGACCTTCAGCTTTCCGAGCCTGACCTGATCGTCGATTGTCGCCATCGACACCATGGCGACCCCAACGCCGGCGGCCACGGCCTGCTTGATCGCCTCGGTGCTGCCGATCTCGAGTGTCCGTTGCGGCCGGACGCGGTGAGCGGCAAATGCCTGCGCGACCACCTCGCGCGTGCCTGAACCGGGCTCGCGCACGATCAGGATCTCGTCGTTGAGCTGGCGGATGTCGATCGGCCCGGCGGCCGCCGCGAAGCGGTGGTCGGGGCCTGCGATCAGGCCCATCACGTCGGTGCGCCAGGCCGAGCTGGTCAGGTTCTCGTCTTCCACCGGCCCCTCGACCAGGGCGATCTCGATTTCATGCCCCAGCATCAGCGCGGCGATATCGCTGGTGTTGGCGCTGACCACGTGCAGGTCGATGCCGGGAAAGGCGCGATGAAAGATGCCGAGATATTCCGGGATCATGTAGGTCGCGATCGTCGTGCTGGCGCCGATCCGCAGCGAGCCGCTGTCGAGGTTCCGTAACGCCTGCAACTCGTCCTCGGCGGCCCGCTCGGCCGCGAACAGCGTCTCCGCGTGCCGGGCCAGCGCGGCACCTTCCCGGGTCGGACGCACCCCCTTGGGCGTGCGGTCGAGCAGACGGCAGCCGACCTGCAACTCGAAATCGCGCACGCCCTTGGAGATCGCCGGCTGGCTGATGTGCAAGAGGTCGGCGGCTCGGGAGAAACTCCCGGTCTTCGCCACGGCCGCGAACAGGCGAAGCAGATGCAGGTTGAGGGACATAACTTCTCTCTATTGGGCCAATACGAAAAGATATTAGCCAATGAGCCTGCTATGCCGCATAAAATCTTCTCCGAAAAGGAGATTTCGTGCCGGAACCATCCAAAGATCAGGGGCAGAAGCAAGGCCCGCTCAAGCGGGTGTTCCACCTCATTCCCGGCATCCTGCTCTGCGGCGTGCTCACGGTCATCTCTCTCGGCGTGCAGTTCGCCGAGGAGCGCATGTTCGATCATCCCTATATCGAGGCCCTGGTCGTCGCGATCCTCCTGGGCATGGCGGTGCGTACCGTCTGGCAGCCGTCCGAGCGCTGGCGCTCGGGCATCGCTTTCAGCGCCAAGCAGTTGCTCGAGGTCGCCGTGATGCTGCTCGGCGCCTCCATCAGCTTCGCTGCGATCGTGGCATCGGGCTATCTCTTGATCGGCGCGATTGCGGTCACCGTAGTCATCATGCTGGCGGTGAGCTACAGCCTCAGCCGGATGCTTGGGCTCAAGCCAAAGCTCTCTGTCCTGATCGCCTGCGGCAACTCGATCTGCGGCAACTCCGCGATCGCGGCCGTTGCCCCCGTGATCGAGGCCGACGGCGACGACATCGCATCCTCGATCTCGTTCACGGCGATTCTCGGCGTGCTGATGGTATTGGGCCTGCCGCTGCTGATTCCGCTCTTGCAGCTCTCGGCGACGCAATACGGCATCCTGGCCGGACTCACCGTCTACGCCGTGCCACAGGTCTTGGCGGCGACTGTCCCGGCCGGCATCGTCAGCACACAGCTCGGCACGCTGGTGAAGCTGGTGCGGGTCTTGATGCTGGGCCCGATCGTGGTCGGCCTCTCACTGTTCGTCGCGCGGCGCCGCAAGCGCCAGGCGGATGCCGTCAAGGCGGTGTCGATCAGCCCGTTCAAGCTGGTGCCCTGGTTCATCATCGGCTTCCTGGTGCTCGCCGCGCTGCGCTCGCTCCAGCTCGTGCCCGATATCGTGATCGCCCCGGTGACGAAGACCGCGGCGATCCTCACCGTGGTCTCGATGGCGGCGCTCGGGCTCGGCGTCGATGTGCGTGTGCTCTCGACCGTCGGCGGCCGGGTGACGGCAGCGGTCACGCTGTCGCTCCTGCTGCTGCTGGCCTTGAGCATCGGCCTCGTGCATTTCTTCAGGTAGTGTCCCGGCCGGCTCGTTCAGTGCCGCATCGTGGCGCGGACGTCGGAGGGCGTCGCGCCGTAGCGGCGGCGAAACATGCGGTTGAAATAGGACAGGTCGCCGAAGCCGACTTCGAACGCGATGCTGCTGATGTTGCGGTCGCCCCAGCGCGGATCGGTCAGCAGCCGATGACTCTGCGTCAGGCGGGCGTTGAGGACGAATTCGGTGAAGCTCGTTCCCTCGTCGGCGAACAGGCGCTGAAGACTGCGCGGAGAGAGATTGCGACGCGCCGCGACGGTGGTCAGCGTGAGGTCAGGATCGGAGACATGCGCATGGATGTCGGCTTTGGCGGCGGCAAGCCGCGCGGCGCGCAAGCCCCGGTCCTTCGCCACGGCCGCCCCGTCGCGGGTGGCGCCGATCACCAGCGCCGCGAGGTCGTAGATATGGGTGACGACGGCTTGCCGCAGTTTGGGCGTCGACATCGGATCCATGCGGATCAGCCCCTGGAGATAGAAGGTAAGCAATTTTACGGCTTCGGTATCGCGCGGCACCGGGCGCATGAGCGCATCTTCGGGACACGGTACGAGCGGCGTAAGCGCTTTGCGCCGCAGCCGCAGGCTGAAGAAGCGCGCCAGTGACGGACAGATGCTCACCCACGGCTCGGTGGTCGATAGCAGGATGGCATCGCCGGCAGCGCCGATAACCTCGCGGCCCCGGTGCGATAGGAGGGGCGCGCCGCTCAGCGCGATGCGGAGCACCAGATGGTCGGTGCCGTCGAGCAGTTCGTGCGTCACGGCCGTGCGCAGATTGCCGAGGGTCCAGGATCCAAAGCACAGCTCGGGCAGGGCCTGCGCCGTTGCCTCGGCATGGAACGGCCCGTCATGCAACGGCATCGTGTCGGATTGAAAGACGCGGCGTCCGATCGCTTCGCGCCATATCGCGAGCCGGTCCTGCGCCGGCCATTCGGCGGTCGAGAAGCGGAGCGTCGTGGGCTCTTGGGGCTCTGACATCATGGGCTCGCAGGCGTATGTGTTCCGATCTGTGTCGCCGCATTGTGGCACCGGTGTCCCCTCCCGGCCCGCCACGCGCCAACCCTGGCAGGCATAATCGGCCATTCCTACACGTCGCATCCCGAGGAGTCGACGAGGAGGTGGGATGCAGGTCACGGAACAGGGCAGGGCGCCGGCCCTCGGGACCAGAGCGATGCTTGCAGGATTTCGGAATATTAGAAGAATATCCCTGAGTTGCCCGATGTGTCAAGTTACCTTGTCAAACGCCGGACGCGGCCGACCCCTTTGCATGGGGTTGTTTTCGATATTTTGGCGGCGTCCGCTGCGACAACCCCAATAAGCTAGCCGCCCTTCACCGCGCCCGCGGTGAGCCCGGCGACGATCTGCCGCTGCGCCAGCACCGTGAGCAGCAGCACCGGCGCGGTGACGATCAGTGCAGCGGCGGCGAGCGGGCCCCAGCTTAGCTGGTCGAACGAGATCATGTTGTAGACGGCGACCGGCAGCGTGCGCGTCTCGCGCCCGGCCAGCACGATGCCGAACACGAAGTTGTTCCAGGAGAAGATCACGGCGAGGATGAAGGCGACCGCGAGGCCCGGCTTGGCAATCGGCAGCGCGACGTGGCGGAACACCTGCCAGCGCGTGGCGCCGTCGATCAGCGCCGCCTCCTCGAGCTCCAGCGGCGTGGTCTCAAAATAGCCGATCATGATCCAGATCACGATCGGCACCGCGACCACGAGATGGATGATGACCTGCGGCACCAGCGTGCCGAGCAGGCCGAGCCACTGGAACAGCAGGAATAGCGGAATCAGATAGGACAGGCCCGGCGTGATGCGCGCGATCAGGATCACGATCGCGGATTTATGCGCGGCCATCCGCGCGATGCCGTAACCGGCGGGCACGCCGACCAGCATCGCGAGCCCGGTCGCCGAGCCGGTGACGATCAGGCTGTTGACGAAGTAGGTGAGGAAGCGGTTGGAGGCGAGCACGTCGGCATAGTTCTTCCAGGCGAAATGCTCCGGGATGAACACCGGCGGATAGGCCGCGTTGTCGATCTCGAACTTCAGTGAGAGTGAGGCCATCCAGAGAAAGAACAGGATCGCCGGCGACACGATGACGAGCACCGAGAGCCACAGCCCGACCCGGCCCAGGAGCTGACGCAGGTTCATGCGCCGCCTCCGAGCTCAGCCGTCCACAGCATGCGCTTGCGCAAATAGAGCAGGAGAGCCGCCAACGCGACGATCAGCAGGAAGAACACCACCGCGATCGCCGAGCCGTAGCCGAGGTCGTAATAGACGAAGGCGACGCTGTAGAGATAGACGTTGATGGTCTCCGACGCCGAGCCCGGTCCGCCTTGCGTGATCTCGAAGATGATGTCGAAGCTCTTGACCGCGTCGATCATGCGGATCATGCCGGCGATGAACAGGAACGGCATGATCAGGGGCAAGGTGATGAAGCGGAACACCTGCCAGAAATTGGCGCCGTCGATCTGCGCGCTCTCGTAGGGTTCGGTCGGGATCGCGGCGAGGCCGCCAAGCACGATCAGCATCACCAGCGGCGTCCACTGCCAGGTTTCGACCAGCACCAGCGATGGGATCACCGTCGTCGGGTTGAACACCCAGAGCTGCGGCGGCAGGCCGACCAGCGAGAGCAGATAGTTCAGCACGCCGAGCTGCGGGTGGAACATCATGGTCCAGACCAGCGCGATCGCCACGGGCGTCGCCATCATCGGCATGATGAAGATGCCGCGCAGGAAGCCGCGCGCGGCGAACTTCTGGTGAAACACGATCGCCGCCAGCGTGCCGAAGACCAGCGGCAGCAGCACCGACAGCGCGGTGTAGAGCAAGGTGTGCCCGACCGCCTCGACGAAGCGCGGGTCGGTCGGCAGCCGCAGGTAATTGGCGAGCCCGACGAAGGTGGTCGGCGAGCCGACTTTCCATTCGTGCATGCTCATCCAGATCGTGAACACCCACGGGAAGATGATCACCGCCAGCACGACGACGAGCGCCGGGATCACGAACGGCCAATAGGACGGCGGACGCCATTCACGCTCCGGCGCGGCGTCCTCGGCCGCCGCCGGAGAGGTTTGTGTCACCACACTCACGCTTTTTCGCTGCGCTCCAGGATGGGGCGGAATTGCTCGTGCGCCTTCTTCAGCTCGGTGGCGGGATCGGCGCCCGACCGCGTTGCGGTCAGTGCCGCGCCGACGATGTCGCGGAACTCGGCGACGGGGATGATGACCGGCAGACCGAGCTTGGAGATCTTGGCGGAGTCGATCACCGACTGCAGCCACTCCTTGGTCTTCACGCCCTTCTTCACCTCGGGATCGTCGACGATCGAGTTGCGGAACGGCACGCCGCCGCCGGCCTGCAGCATGCGCGCGCCCTGTCCTTTCGAGACCACCTACTGGCACAGCAGATAGGCGGCTTCCTTGTTCTTGCTGGCCGCGGCGATGCCGATACCGTCGCCATAGGTCGATGAGAACTGGCCCTTGGGTCCCGCCGGCACGAGGGTGTAGCCGACCTTGCCGACGACGCGCGAGGCGGTTGGATCTTCCAGCGGAGGTGCCCAGCCATCGGCATCGATCCACATCGCCGAGCGTCCTTGCGTGAAGGAGGCCATCGACTCCATCCAGTTGAAGCCGGCGACACCGGGAGGTGCCGACTTGGTCAGCAGGCGCTGATAGAGCTTTGTCGCTTCGATGGCCTCCGGCCCGTCGGTCAGGATGTTGCCCTTGGCGTCAAGGAATTCGCCGCCATAGTTCAGGTAGAAGTTGGTCCACATCGCCATGTTGGCGTTGCGCAGGCCGCGGCCGACGAAGCCGTAGATGCCTTCCTTCGGATCGGTCAGCTTCTCGGCGGCGGCCGCCATCTCGTCCAGCGTCTTCGGGACCTCGACGCCCTTCTTCTGGAACAACTCCTTGTTGTAGTAGAGGATGAAATAGTCGACCGACCACGGCAGCGACAGCATCTGGCCCTTGTCGTTGCGCGCATATTGCAGGCCGGCAGCGGAGAAATCGCTCTCGACGAGATCGGGCAGCGTGAGACTCGGGTCTTTGAGGAAGCCGGACATGTCGGCGAGCCAACCGGCCTTCTCGAACTGGCGCTTCTGCACGTGATAGCTGAGATGAACGACATCGAAGCTCGGTTTTCCCGACGACAGCTCGATCACGCATTTCTGGCGCTGCTGCTGCTCCGGGATCTGCTCAGACTCGACCTTGATGCCGGTCAGATCAGTGAATTCCTTGATGTATTTCTGCAGATTGTCGCCGCGCGGCCCCTTGGCGAGGATCACCTCGAGCGTGGTGCCGGAATATTTCTTCCAGTTGACCTCGGCGCGGGCGGGAAATCCGGTCAGTCCAAGCGCGCCCGCGGCGGCCGTGCCCGCCAGCATCTGCCGGCGCGAGATCAGGTGATGCGACATGGTTCTCTCCCAGGGACGGTTCTTATTGGGAGAGATACTAGCGTGTGAACTCCGTCTGCCTAGTCCCAACCTGCGCGGCGTGCAAGATTGCCGCGCCGCGCAGGTGATGATCTATCAAGTCGGGCCGGCTATGCTTGGACGAACGCGAGCAGGGTGCCGTTTGCCGCAGCGGGTGGCACACAGATGCTGCTGCCGCTGCCGACGCCGGTGCCGCCCAGCGCGGTCTTCGTCGCGGCGAGATCGGCCGCGATCACAAGGCCGGCGCCGCCGCGATCGGCAAGGCCATCCAGCGAGACGCCCGGATAGCGCTGGCCGAGCTGGTCCTTGGTCAGGAAGACGAAGTCGGCGCGATCTCCGCCGGACGGTACTGCGGCGGCACCATCAGCCTCGCTCCTCACGGCGACATCGATCATCTTGGAGGGGTGCGCCGCATCGGTTGCAGGGTCCGGCGATACGATCAGCACCTGCCTGAGGCGTTTCGCCCCATTCGCGTGCCTCATCAGCTCGGGGATCCACACCGTCTCCCGCGTCTTGTGCTGGCACGCGAAGATGCGGACGCCGCCCGGCGCTTCCGCGACCGGCCACTGGAAGGTGCGGAATTTTGCCGCTGAGACGGTGCCGTTCGGCAGCGTCACCGGACGCTCGAAATCGGTCGGGCCGATTGGCGCATAGCCGCGGGCGCGGATTTCCTCGGCACCGGCGGCCGAATCCACCGCGGTGAATGCGATCCGCTCGATGCCTTCGCCACGGTTCTCCAGGAATGCGCGCGCCGGAGCATTGTTTTCTGTCGGCGTCAGCACGCCGAGCAATTCCATGTAGTCGGGATCGAACATGATGGTGTAGTTGCCCGATCCCATATGGGCGCTGTGGGTGCCGCGCGGTGACACGGTGAAGCCGAGCCGCTTGTAGTTCTCGGCGGCCTTGTCGAGGTCCTTCACCATGACCACGGCGTGATCGATTCCGATGATGTTCTTGAGTGCCACTTGTTGTCTTCCCGGCTGGAATTTGTTCAGACGCGTCTTCTTCGCGCGAACCGGTATCCACTTCGCTCGAAAACGCTATAAAGCTAACCAGAATGATCGGGCGCCCGCAAGAAAGGATCAAGATGAGCAGCAATGCCGTACGCTGGCCCAATTCGCTCTGGGCCGCGGTGACACCGTCCGGTCCTGACTGTCCCGAGCTGACCGGTGCGCAACAGGCCGATGTCGTGATCATCGGCGGCGGCTTCACCGGCCTGTCGACGGCACTGCACTTGCGCGAGGCCAATGTCGATGTCGCGATCGTCGAGGCCGCCGAGCCGGGCTGGGGCGCATCGGGCCGCAACAACGGGCAGGTGATCCCGACGCTGTCGCGGCCGGATCCCGAGGATATTGTCGCCAGGCACGGTGCCGCCGGCGAGCGCTTCGTCGCAATGCTGCGCGACAGCGCGTCGGCGATGTTCGATATCGTCAGGCGCTACAATATCGAAGCCGAGCACGAGCAGGCCGGCTGGGTGCAGCCGGTGCATTCGCCGGGCCGCATCAAGATCGCGGAGCGGCGCGTCCGGCAATGGTCGAAATTCGGTGCACCGGTGGAGCTGCTGTCGCGCGACCAGGTCCGCGATATGCTCGGATCGGATGCATGGTACGGCGGG
>Ga0099822_1008971_pt1 | contig 12700 bp, 12 predicted proteins | sample CowpeawhiteBW_FD_76839 | JGI IMG/M metagenome (GOLD analysis project Ga0099822, IMG submission 76839) | Root nodule microbial communities of legume samples collected from California USA - Cow pea white BW | ecosystem: Host-associated > Plants > Roots > Nodule | place: USA: California | collected... | reverse complement strand
TTGTTGTTGTTGTTGTTGTTGTTGTTGTTGTTGTTGTTGTTGTTGTTGTTGTTGTTGTTGTTGTTGTTGTTGTTGTTGTTGTTGTTAGACACATATCTTAAATTAATTTACTAGGGATCGTATCAATTACTTGTCACTTTTATTTGTTTTGTTGTTAATATATCTGTATATATAATTATAGATTATTATAGTTGACATTAGCCTTAGTGTTAGCATTAATATTAATATTTATAGCATGAATATTATTATTATTGGTATCATTATTAGTTTTATTACTATTCATAATGGCGTTATTATTATAAGTGTGCTTTTTTTTTTAATTATAGAAAACATTGTTATACTAAATACTTTTGCTAAATAGAGTTTTAATCCTTTAAAATTTTTATAATTTATAATTTATATCGATATTGTTATTAGTATTTTTAATGGTTAAATAAATATAATAACAATTATATTATTATTCTAAAAAAATTTTAAAAATAAAACTAAAAAAAATGTTCACACGGATCATAGGCTATTATAATTATTTAGTGAAATCAATTAACTTTATTATATTGTAATATCAATTCTATTATCATATTTAAAATTGAAATTATTATTGCATCACTTATATTTACTAATTACTTTAATAACAACATTTACAACAATATAACTTAATTTTCATAATATTTCATTACATAATATTTTCACTCTTTTATTATTTTAATATCAAAATAAAACAAATAAGTCTCGTGGGTATGCACAGGTTAGTATACTAGTTTGATTATGAAAAGGCTTGTAAATTTTCCTGTTAGGCCTTTATGTTCTATATGTGTGTAAGTTGGGACTTAATGAATGGTGAATCAATTGGATTAGACAATTCGTAAATTCACATCACACATCTATTGTGGATAAAAAAAGACTAACAATATGGTTTGGGATATAAATGGGATTCACTAGTGCAGGAAGGAATTCTTCTACTAGTTAAAAAAAGGCTTTCTATACTAGTTCTAAAATCGATATAGATATAGGCGGTATAGAAAGTTTTCGGTTCCGTATTTGGTATAGAAAATGTCACTTTTTATATCAATTAAGCCCAAAATCGATGCAAAAAGTATTTCACACATATGCATCTTCCCCTCCATTTTTCTCCATCTCATTCCCATCACTCACGTCCAAGCACAAGTGTTACCATTTCTTCTTTATCTTTTATTTTAATAAGGAATAAGGGTTTTGGGTTCACAGATTGCAACTTTCAAGAACAACAACATAAATATAGAAAGGACCACTACAAAAAAACATGAGTCCAGAGAGATTTTACATTTTCCATGATTTTGACACAAAATTTGAGTGAATGCAAAACGTGAGATTTCGAACACGTTATTATTTCTTATGTGACTCTTCCCTTCTTGTCGTTACTTTGTCATCGTCACTACTTTTTTGGGTAAATAATTAATTTCATAAAATAAATAAAGATAACACATGTGACTCGCAAGGAAAAGTGATCTCACGAAGAGTTTTCGTCGTCGGCGTTCCGTTGGTTGCACCAATGATATCATCGGGAGGTGGTCTCAACTATGGGTGTTGCAATAACGACAACCTTGGCCTGGAGAAGATGAACAATGATAATGGACATGGGTGTTTCGCTTGGGAGGCTCACACATAGGTGAAGGATGGAGAAGAAGAAACCTTAAACGAGAGAGAACGCTTTGAGAATCCTCTATTCGTGTGCTTACAAATAAAAAAGAAAGAAACTACTTTCTATACCGATTATTACTAGAACTGATATAGAAAGTTGTCTACTTTGTTACTGTAACATCCCTAAGGAAATTACTTAAATAAAATAAATAAAGAAGAATAGAAATTCAAAAGTCGTAATTTATTATTCCCAAAACGCGGGAAAATTTAAACTATTATTCAACGCGCCAAAACTATGAAATAGTAGTAATAAAATTATTACAATTCCCAAAAAATCCAATACAAAAGTAAAATAAAACATAATAAAAATCCCTAGCCCGACATCCCAAGCTAGCCCCTCTCTTCGTCTCAAGCGTCAGCAGCATCACCTGTAGCATCATCTGCTCCCATGTAAAGAATACATGATCATCGCCAAACACACACAAAAAGGGTGAGCTCATAAAATAAATCAAATAACATGTCAATTAACATAATAAAACAATTCACCCATCTGATTAATCTTAGTTAGTTCTTGGCCAAGACCTTAATACCCAAAACTTTTCAGCCTTCATAACACACAGGTAGTTAGCCTTGGACTTAGGATTTATGATGCTCACACGAACTTGCCCGCTCGTGGTCCTGCCTCTACGAACCTCCCCACTCATATCATCACATGTTCACCACCATCCATGAACCTACCCGCTCATGGTACGACATCCCTTGATCCAAGTATCACATCACTGCATAAAAGCAACCCACACAAGCCACTATCTGCAGCATTATCAACTGCACAACCTAAGCGCCGCCAGGCGAAACCTGCACAGACCGCCTAGCGGAACTTCCTCACCGCCAAGCGCTAGGCTCCATTCTAACCACTATTCTAAGGTCTTCATCCTGGCGAGATCCACCCTGCCGCCAGGCGCCACTCGTTGCAGGGACCTTCTTGCTGCCCTCACCGCCTGGCGCACACACCCGAGCCGCTAGGCGCTATATTAGTAGCGCAATTCTACTGGTTTTTAGCACCCAACAAATAACCCTACACTTTTAAACTAACTTCTAGGCAATAACATACTCTCATTTCTTCATGTCGAGTCCTTAGTAATCTATCACCTACAATGGTAACAAAACCTTTCACTCAATTACCAAAACCATTCCTCACACTAAAGGCACCTAAATTTTCCAAACTTCTCTCATTTACTCACCCTGAATCCCTTTCTCCTTGAATCCACATCTTAAACCACCAAGTCAGTCCATACTCATTCACAACCTCTTCCACCTTAGCACACCATACTATCTTCCCAATTGCCTTCATCACCATGAATTCCTATATAGTAACTCTTCTCGTTGATCCATTTCTCTTGTCCAATTCATTCCAATAACCTCTTTCACACCTAACCATTTAATGACACAAATCCACCTCTAAACTAGTTTTCGCCTGGCGGCAAGCAGGGTGCCGCCAGGGGGTGCATTAGTATCTGAACACCAACCCAGAATTCTGCACCTGTTAGGAATCCGCAACTTCTCCTAATTTGGTACATGACCCAATTACACCCAATCACACCAATTCGCATAAAATTTGTCAAACCACTCACCTAGCATTATTCTTTACGCGCCATATACTCAATGGTCTATAAAGATCAATTCATCCCTTTTCCCTTCCAACAATCAAGATTTTACTCATTGGTAATCATACCTGATTTCCTCCAAGCACTATCATACCCCAATTACATATACATGTTATAACAATCAACACACAATACTATTTCCCAAATAAAACATTCAAAAGTCGCAATGACTTCTGCACCAACCAATACACAGACAGAACCACGGACAGTGCCACGCTGCCTGGCGGATATTCATCGCCGCCAGGCGGTTCATCTCAGAAACATGAGCACAGTCAAGAATATGATGAGTCACCTGGCGGCAGGGGTTGGGCTGCCAGGCGGTTTCTGGGAAAAGCCCAGAAACCTAAGAATACAACGTAAACAAAGGGATTTTACTCATGCAAAGGCATCAAATTCATACAGTGTACTCGAAATAATCACAGATTATATATCTACATGCAAGGAACTCCCCTAACCTGGACAATTTGTGCTCAAAACGAAATCCTTACTCTTCCTTTCCACACCTTCTTCCCTTTGCCTATAAGAACCACCAAAATCTCATATTCCTTGTTTTCTTCACAAACCAGAACTTCTTACCAACACTCTCTGCACCTTTCCAGCCTATTTTCCTCTTCTTCTCTCTTCTTTACTTCTATTTTAATTACTTTAATTAAAAAAACGAAAATAATGAATGGTAAGGTTTATTAACCATTAATCCTCATTAACTTAATGGTTTTCCAGGCCTTCTGGTTACTCCCTCTAATAGCTAGGGTTTTCTGACCCTTCTCATCCATGCCAAAAGAAAATTTGGCAAAAGAATGTTTAATTCGTTCTTAGCAAGGATTGAACACACAACCACTCAATCATAAAACAAGTGCACAACTAATTCAACCAATACATGTTTCGTGATCATTCTTATAATTTTAGGATTACATTATCACGACTCAAATTCAAATATATCATTAAAATAATGCACAAGTTAAAGTAACATACATAGGACTCGAACCCAAGTCCTTTCATACAATTAAGTACTCTCAACCATTTGAGCTAGTACTTTTCCACACTTTGAATTAAATGCCTTAAAGGTTCCTACTACCCGCATTTATTAAATAATTATTTAATTAACTACTTATTTTTATCAGGTCTTACAGTTACAAAATGTCACCGTGCTCACTTTCTACATCGGTTATAACTAACACCGATATAGAAAATTTTCTTCTTTATTACAAAAATGTCACTACACCCATTTTCTATACCGTTTAAAAGTACAACCACTATAGAAAGTGTTATCTTATTTATAGTTCAGTCATCGTGTCATTTATTATAACTGGTGGATTATAATCGGTATAAAAAGTGGTTAGAAAAAGTGATTTTTGCACTAGTCATTGAGACAAGAGAATTCACTAACATCATTCCTTGTCACTTTTGCAATAGAAGCTTTCAGTGGAATCATAAGAGAGCTTGTTAGGATGTTGAAACATAAGTAATCCACACTTTTCCAATAAGTTAACACAAATGTTAATTTGCCCCACAATTCCCATAAGCTAGATAATGCATTTTAATCCTCCTAAAACTTACTCCTTGCATTACATAAGCAAAATATAGTCTATTGCAACTAAGTTGATATTTAACCACAACTACTTCCTATTGCAACTATTACCACCTCATTAACATCAATTGACCTCTAGACCTATTTATTATAATATTCTACAACCACATCATGGAAGATTAATAGGAATTACCATTCAACATTATTATACAAAAGTATAAGCATTACACTAAATAGATCATACAACACCACATACAACAACTTAGCTGGAAACCTTGATTCAAGTATTTTCCTTCTATCATAATTTATGACTAGCTACCAAAGCTTAAACTAAAATTTTTCATATACCTTAACGTCTTCAATATGCATTCAAACATAATCTTGGGTACTTGCTCGATATTAGAAAAAGGAACTAGTCTCCAATGCCAATTTGTATAAATAATTTGTATCAATACATTTTCCAAAAAATCCTTCATTTTTTAATATTATCTTATTCCTTTTACACCATACAAACCAAAAAAGTTAAACACCATATGACATACCAAATTTCTGTTTTTTTCATTCACATTATTAGAAAAAGAAGACACTTTATTTGACCAAGCATAACATGGTTTCCACACTACATCTATCTTATGACAACTAAGAAAAGTGTGTGCCATGATTTCATCTACATCCAAGCAAATAGATAAATTGACATCATTGGGTGACAATACATTCAACTTCCTTTGGATGAGTGATAACCTTAGAATGGAAGTTTTCATAGTTACACCCAAATATCCTATTTATGTGTTTTGTATGTAATGTCATGTAAAGCTTTATGTGGACACCAAACTTTACTATCCTCTAGCTTCTTTGTACACATTCTACTTCTTTATTTCATTCCTCTTCAATTGTATATTTTCCAACCCACCCTTAAGAGTACTAATCATAGCCATTTCCCTAATAAATCACATCCTTCTCCATGTTAGGTTCCATTCCCATTTATTTTGAATCCATGATACCAAAAAAATTCAAAATGTAATTTGTTTTGTTTAAAACTCAGGAGTAACCTCAAGTAGGCATTATTGGAACACAAATTTGCTTCCCATTTATGATGTCAAACTTTATGTTGCTTTGATCCCTTGTATTCCATCTCACACATTCAAAAACCATTTGCATCAACCACCTTAACCGTACACTTTCTTGATATCCCTCCACTTTAATAATTTTCACTTGTTTTAATGCACTCTCTTTTATAGATCTTTCCAACTATCATACTTAGTCTCCATTACTTTGCCCTACAATGAATATAATTGTTGGAACTTGTACTAAGCCCAAATAACATGCAACTTCATTAAATAACGTAAAATATTTCATTCTTAGCCTTGTGATTTTTGGGACAACATACATCCTTCCACCTAATCCATGTTATGTTCCTCTCTCCCCCTTTAGTTGACCATAGGAATCATGTTTTGATGCTCTTAATTTCCTTAGCTACACCAATAGGGATATTGTAGATTGACATAAAAAAATTGAGATAAAAATGGTAAGATTAGGTTGGTAAGGCATAACATCCCCATTAAAGATAACTGTTGACATTTCCAAATTGTCAATCTCTTCTCAAACTTCTTAATAATAGGCCTCCATATTTTTTACCATATTGAATGAACTTTCATGGGAGTTTTTAACAAAAAGGAAAAGAAAGAGTGTGGAAGTTTGAAAGATTTTTTAGTTTCAATACTTAATTTATCCACCCTAATAACTCTGCATCTACTCTTAAAATGTTGACTTTCAGAGTTGAAAGCCAATTAAAGCTCTTATGGATCATCTTAATAATTAGGTTAAATCATTCCATTGGTCCCCATTTTCGTAGGGAAATCTCAAGTAAGTCTCCTTTTTTTCATTTGTCTCAATTAGGTCCTTATTTTGGGAAATTTGTTGCAATTAGGTCATTTCCATTAGTAATACAATTAGCTTGTGGCACATAGTTAACGTTGTTAGTGCAAGATTTGCATTAAGAATAGATGTTTAGAATGAATAAGAGATATATTTTATGTATAAAATCAAACCTCTAAGTTGTTCAATCCTTATCTAAGGTCTAAAGCATTTTTCAATGTTTAGATTACAAAATAACATAGATTATCAATCATGCACATGAAACATAGGGAAAGAACTTGAGTCATGAATGAAATATATATTGCAAAGAGAAATCTACATCAAGTTGAGATGCATTACATCCAACCCCAATGGAAAGGGTAGTTAGCTAATCCTACAAATGTGGAGCACAACAAATAAAAAAAGGTGTGGTAAGAATGAAGATGATAGTGTTTTTGAGCTCTACTTGCACCTCTGGTCGTCATTGGTTTCTTTTTCTTTTTCCCTCCCTAAAAACTCTTTATTTTTGTTCATAACTCAACTTTTAAAAAAACTTCTAAAAAGTGTCCTCTTATTGGGCAAGCCTAACCTCTTGATGGCAAAATGTTGCTTTTATGTTAGAATAAACTTTATCTACTCACTTGGCAAACAATCTACTCCCTGGTGAGTGTTTGATCTTCTCAGTGGGAGGGATGGGAGTCATAGGAGAAAAGGGAATTTTTCTTGCTAAGTGAAAGATTTGTTGGCTATGCGAGAGGGTTATGGAAAGGCGTCCTTAGATCTTCTTCAAACTTCCATTTCTTTACAAAATAATCCAACAAAAGGGTAGTCACTTTTATCTTGAAAGAAAACGTTTAAATCGTAAATGTTTTCATGGAAAGAACATCAATGCATGAAAAATAAGTAACTATCACACTTATCAACTTTGTGATGTATGTAAAAAGAGTTAAGACTTTGTGATGTGCCCTACAATTTTTTTGGTTGATTCCAATTGCATTAGATTATACCTTTTCAAGGTTTCAATATTAGCATATGATCTTTTGGATTTAGAGTCTTTTGCTATTTTATAAGTTTTCTAGAAATTAAGTTAGATTTGCAATAATTTTGTGTAGAAACCTATGTGTAACATCCTTAAGGAATATTACTTAAAAATAAATAAATGAAAGAAATAAATTAAATCTAAAGTCATCTGAATAATAATCCCAACGCGGGAGAATTTAATTTCATTAAAAGAACGCGCTGAAACTCATAACATAAACATTAAACTGTTACAAGTTTCCAAAATTTATGTACATAATAAAACATAGTAAATACACAAGAGAAAATCCCTAGCTCTAATCCCCATAACTAGCCCACACTCCGTCGGCTGGACATTCTCAGCTCCACCTGTTTCAACATCTACTCCCGTGTAACGAATCACACGATCATCGCCATACACAAACAGAAAGGGTGAGCTAAGAAAATAAAATAACAGATATACAACATGCAAAATAAAGCATACACCCATCTTATTCATTATACATAGTTCTTGGCCAAGACCTTAACCCCAAGGCTTTATAGCCTTCAAATCACACAAATGGTTAGCCTTGGACTCGGGAACATGATGCTCACACGAACCTGCCCGCTCGTGGTCCTGCGTCTACGAACCTCCCCGCTCGTAGTCCTACTCTTAGAACCTCCCCGCTCGTAGTCCTGCTCTACGGACCTGCCCACCCGTAGTCCAACACATGTGATCTACCAGCCCCGTACCTCCCCGCACGTGGCATCTCTCACCGTGAGCACGGAACATACGAACCTACCTCGCTCGTATCCCCACGTGAGAGTAACTGGATATGAACATACCCGCTCATGGCACAGCATCTCCCGATGCAAGCAAAACATCATTGTCAGTAAAAGAACAACACACACCACTCGTAACCTGATGCACAGCCGCCTGGCGCATTAGTCAGCACCGCCTGGCGAAACAGGCTCAGACCGCCTGGCGGTAACTGCCCACCGCCAGGCGCCAGCGCTCTTCCAGCGCTACTGTATTTCAATCACCACCTGGCGGAGCACACCCCTGCCGCCAGGCGCTATGCATTTTCAGAGACCCTTATTACTGATCCTATCGCCTGGCGGTACCAATAGGCCGCCAGGCGCCACACCAGAAGTTCTGAACTATTGGTTTTTTTGGCACCCTATTAGGTCTTTCTCATACCTTGATCACTACCAAAGGCCTCTCACACTCACCATTACCAGAACTTTACATCACTTCCTATCCAAATCTTATTCAATTCTATTAATTCCCAAACTTCAATCCAAAAACATAATAACTCAATTCATCCCATTTAGACGTACTCCAATCAAAGATGGAAATTAACCCCAATATCTATTGTCTAAGTCTCATAACAAAATAGGGACTCACCTATGTTGATATTCTATGCCAATCAACTACGTTCTCAAATCTCTAATGGATATCAATACATTTCAATTCCACTTCTCTCATTTCATACATCATATATAGCGTAATTCCCTTCCCATCCTTCTCATTTTTCTTTCACTTAAGTTCCCTTTCCTCTCAACCACCTACTCATAATTTCCCTCGTCCCACTGCACCAAACTCTGCAATTTACCAGAGCTCTCGCTATCCCTCTCTCGTAGATACTCACCACACAGTACCCGATTTGGGGTCTGCCACTCGTCACCGCCTGGCGGCCAACGCGGAGCCGCCAGGCGGCATATCAGGTTCATGCCGCTCTGCACCAATTTCTGCTTACACCCCCATTCCAATCACACTCCTCTTTATTCCAGTAATCTATTAACCAATCATATTAAAATTTATGATACTAATCCCATCCTGAACACCATACCAATACAAGGTTACATCACCAACGAAACATATCCTGAATCTGAATTCTACCCTTACGTAAATAACCTTAAGGGTTATACCCATAATCGAAGCTATGATCGTTCTTAACAAAAAAACATCCACATATAATTAGATAACCCCAATCAGTTAATCATCCCGACAGAAACCCACACGCGTAGAAAATCCAAGAAAACAACACTAACAACCACAAACATCATGAACCGCCTGGCGGGATACCACCCACCGCCAAGCAACTCAAGCAAGATCGCCCAGAGCTGGCCAACACTGACGTGTTGCCTGGTGGCACATGCATGCCCGCCAAGCGGTTTCTGGGCAGATTCCCAGAAATTTCACAAAAGCATCAAGATTCAATCAGAGACAATCATATAATTAAAACTAATACAAAATGGGACATCAACCTATTTCTGAAATTCATCGAAACATCAAAACAACGTCAAACCTCAGGATCCGCCTGGCGGATTACAACTCACAGCCAGGCGCCCCATGGCAGAACCCAGAATTTGGGTCACACTGATGTGCCGCCTGGCGGCACCTTCATGCCCGCCAGGCGGTTTCTGGGCGAGAACCCAGAATTTTCGTGGAAACAGCGTCAGAAAGAGAAGGAACTCATGCATTTATACAAGACATTACATAACTAATCGATCACGAATTAAAAACACAGTAAGCAACTCCCCTAACCTGAAATTCGCGCTCCAACTTGAGATTCCCACTCTCCTTGCACACCTTTTTCCCTTTGCTAAAAGAACCACTCCAACTCTTCTCTCCCTGGCCTCTTTCACGCACCAGAATTGTCCCTCCTCACTCTCAGAACTGTTTGCACCTTTTGCAGACTGATTTTTCCTCTCCTTCTCTCTTCTCTCACAAGCTTAATGTGCCCTAACTATTCCTTAATTTACTAAAACGAATTTTTATTAAATAAAAATATGATTAAGGCTATTCAATGGTTATGACCCATTATTTTTCAACCCCCTACATTGCCTCTCCAATATCTGCTAGGTTTCCCAACCCTTTCATATTCATGCTCAAAAGAAAATTTAACAAAAAGAAACTATTTAGTTCTCAACAAGGTTTGAACCCACACTCATGCATATACCAAACCAATGCCAAACCATTCAACCAATCTTGATTTCATGATAACTCCTACAATTTTAGGAATTTATCATCACACCACGCATTCAATATATAAATACACAAAAACGCATAATTTAAATAACATCCAAGTGGCACAAATAGGACTCAAACCCAAGTCCTCACACACAATAAAGTACTCTCAACCACTTGAACTAGTACTTTTCCACGTCATAGTTCCTCACATTAATTGCTTTAAATGTTCCTATTACCCGTCCTAATTAAATAATTAATTAAATAACTATTTAATTTTCCCGGTTCTTACATTACCCTCACCTTTAAAGATTTTTGTCCTCGAACATAAGACTTACCAGGAAATAAGTGCGGATAGGACTGCCTCATGCGATCCTCCATCTCCCAGGTCATTTCTTGAGTAGTCTTATCCCACAGCACTTTCACGGTCCTGATTTCCTTTCCTCGCAGATGTTTCACTTGAGAGTCTAGAATTCACACTGGTCTAATGCTCACCGTCAAATCCTCCCGAATCTGAATATCATCTGACTCCAGAACGTGCAATGGATCTGCAATGTATTTCCTCAACTGGGAAACGTGAAACACATTATGCAGATTTGCCAGGTGTGGTGGCAGAGCAATCTCATAAGCTGCAGTGCCAATGCTCCTTAAGATCTGATAAGGCCCAACAAACCTTGGAGTTAACTTCCTTGATTTGATGGCCCTCCCAATACCTACCGTCAGGGTCACTTTGAGGAATACATGATCCCCAGCTTCAAATTCTAGAGGTCGCCTCCTCTTATCGGCATATAACTTCTGTCTACTCTGTGTGGCCCTCATTCTCTCCTGAATCCCCCTGACCTTCTCAGAAGTCTGCTGTAGAAACTCGGGACCCAACACCAACGATTCCCCATCTTGATTCCAACACAACGGCGTCCTACACCGCCGCCCATACAACGCCTCATATGGGGCCATACCGATGCTGGTGTGATAGCTATTGTTGTATGTGAACTCCACTAATGGAAGCATCTCACTCCAACTACCCATATGATCCAGCACACAAGCCCTCAAGAGATCCTCCAAGGACTGAATGATACGCTCTGACTGCCCATCAATCTGCGGATGGTATGCAGAACTCATCCTCAACTGAGTCCCCAATGTTGCCTGTAGAGACTACCAAAAGCGAGATGTGAATCTCGGGTCTCTATCTGACACTATACTAGCAGGCACACCGTGCAACCTGACCACTTCCCGCACATATAACTCGGTCAATCTGTCCAATGACCACTTCTGATTAATAGAAAGGAAATGAGCACACTTTGTCAACCTGTCCACTATTACCCAGATTGAGTCATGCACATTCAAAATAAGATGAGAAAGTGGGTGATAAAGCATGAATTTGATCAACATGTTACCCTAATAAGACCAAATATAGATTTGTATAACTTAAAAGTCAATAATTTCTCACAAAAAGAAAACTCTTTATTTATTTATTTTCAGAATTCATATCTCTTCCATTACATTACAAGTATGTCATTTTATAGGCTAAATTGTGTAAGTCTTTCAAATTCCACATTAATTTTCATTAAGTAGTATTTGATTCACTAGTAATTAACTTCCATTAATACTACCTTTCCTTTCTACTATCTACTATATGCATTTTTATTTGTCACTATGACAATATAAATGAATCCCTTTCTTATGGCTTTTTATCTTTTTATATAACTATTTAACATCTTAATTAAAACATACAATATAAATTAAAAAATAAAATAAAATCATATTAACTCCTCATCCTCAACATCATGGCATCTTCAAGACATGATAAGTAAATGTACTCTTTAAATGAGTTTTAACTTTGTTTAATTTGTCATAAGTATAACGAATTATTCTTTGGAAGAATTATTAAACTGTTTGTTTATATCTATATCTATCTCTCTATTTATCTCTTTATTTATCTATCTATCTATCTATATATATATATATATATATATATATATATATATATATATATATATATATATTTATATATATATATATATCTATCTTTATTTTTATATACATAAATATTTTTTTTTTTATATATAA
>Ga0099822_1008969_pt1 | contig 12702 bp, 5 predicted proteins | sample CowpeawhiteBW_FD_76839 | JGI IMG/M metagenome (GOLD analysis project Ga0099822, IMG submission 76839) | Root nodule microbial communities of legume samples collected from California USA - Cow pea white BW | ecosystem: Host-associated > Plants > Roots > Nodule | place: USA: California | collected... | reverse complement strand
CATATATAATAATTAATAATAATTAAAATATTGTTAAAAATATAATTATGTACATATAATTAATTTTATTATTCTTAATATATGTATATAATAATTAAAATATTAATAAATTTTAATATTTTTAACTGATTTATTAATTATTTTATTTTATTTTTATCATTAAAGGTATTTTGGTAAATTTCTAATTCTATCTATTTTTACAATTTATTTTATCTATCACATCAATTAAATCTTTCACTAACTTTCATAAGACTTATATCCAAATCTACACACTTTACTAAATTCACTCAAAAAAAATACAAAAATCCATCCACCTAAATCTACACAAATTTATCTCTACACTCTCTCCCAAATCCATTTTTATAAATGAACACAGTCTAAGAGAAGTCTTGGTCGGTGGTTCACAAGCCGTGGGAGGGGGTTGGGTTTCTCACAGGACATTTCTCGAAAACGCCTAATTGACAGCTTTCAATTAAAACTGCGTTTCAGTTTTTTTTTTTTTTTAGTGATAACTTAATTTTTAACTGTTTTACTTTTTCATCATACTTGCTAAGTTTTTTAATGTTTTAAATATTATAAAATGAAAAAAAGGAGTAAACAATTATATTTTCTGTAATCTTTAAATTTAAAAATCCTTAATAAGCAGTTTTATTGAAGAAGAACTATTAATGATGTTTAAGGAATTTCATGAAGAAGTTCCTAGTGGTGATGTTTGTGGTACTACTATTAGTGTATGCTTTGATATGAGAGAATGACCAGTGGGAAATATCCTGAACTCTAATAACCATTCACACTCATAGAGTAGAATGAGTTATGTGGTGAGAATGGCAGGAGGTCCTAGCCTTTAGACTTGTTCTTCGGTCATAGGCTTGAACAGGACTAACTCTGTGTGTGTGATTGGGTGATGACCCCTGGCTAGACTTTGTAGATTTTAGCAACCCTCACAGGTGCACACCTCTTATGTATCCTACATCAAAGGCATGTATCCGGATAATTAAGTTTAATGTCAACTGTTTGTGTGATTATAGACATAAATGTGTTTTCTAGTATATTTATAGTTTTTTGGCATGATATAAATATATCTATGAATATTTCTTTTATAAATTAGCTTACCTTGTTGTGTGTTTTGTACCTTCTTGTGTTGTTTGTCTCTTATGTTGTGATGATCACCTATTGGGTAGGAGCAGATGAAATTGCAGGTTTAGAGAGACACCTCTGAAGGACGAGGAGTTATCCGTTAGAGTTGTAGAAGGTATTGAAGAGTTTTAGTAAGTGATTAGTTTCTTATAGAGTTTGTTAGTTTAAGTTTAGGTGTATAGATGATATATTATTTTTATAATCCTATTTATTGTAAGACTGTATTAATATACTTTGTACATCAAATTATCTGTTTTGAATATTATAATAAAGGGTCTTATTTCATTAGTATTAAGCTGCGAGATGTTACGGTAAATGCCGAAGAAGTTTTCATGTAATTATCTATATAACTTAATCATATATAAGAAATATCTATATATTTTAATAATGTTTCTACTATCTGATCGTTCTACCTGTCATTATTGTCATGTATAACTTAGCTGAAACATATTTAAACTGTTGGAAGACAACAGAAAAAAAAAGTCTTTAGCATTGGATACACACTGCAAATGTCATAGTATATAATGTTGTAAGTGTGAAAAACAAGTGACCTTCCTTAGCGCAATTGGTCAAAGAGAATAGTCTGTCATAATAGCAAAGTTTTAGGGAAAAAATGTTATGAAACTTCTCACCATCAAACCATCTTCCTTTTTTTCTGCTGTGTGGTCTCACAACATTACTTTCTTCATCATTACAAACAACACTTTGAAAGAATTTTCATTTTAACAATTAAACTTAATTACTATGCTGGTGTTGGCCACTAGTTTTAAACAGATCGTATTCGATTAATATGAAATTGAACAAACTTTGGCTCCTGATAGAACAAAAATACACAAATTTGGGCAAAGTTTTATGATTAAATCAATAGTCTTCAGAAGAAAATTGGTAAAGTAAAATACACTTTACAAGCATATTATTGTTACATGTTGCTTCAGGGGTCAAATAGCCAAACTTTCAAACTCGTGCAATGTGTGTTGAAAAGTTCTATTTCTTTACAATTCAACAAAATTCTTAATGGCCCAAGTCTTTTATCTTAGTCAATAGGGCCCAAACAATTCAAACTTTTTTTTTTGTTATAATTTCTTTCAAACATGTGTGCTTCGTTAATAGTTCACACGTGTTATCACAAAAGACACCAAATGCTATATTCTAGTAGAAATTTGATCAGAAAACATGCATGCATACGTTGAAGATGATTTTAATATCTTCTCTCTGTTATTAAATAATTCACCTTAGAAGTCAAACTATGTACGTCAGTCAAAAATTTCTTATACTACTTTCAATGAAGGACAATTCTTCATCCAACAACTATGACCATTGTTATTTATGTGCAACAACACACATTAGAAGAAGAAAAATAAGCCCCAAAACCGTTTTGAATTTGACATTGTGACTTACGAGGCTTCACTTTTAACACGTTCTTGCAATCAATCCTTCACACCAGTTTTTCAAAAACAGGAAGAAGCCTTGAAATGCTTAACTTTCATTTTTAACAATAAATTCAATTCATGGTTATCAAATATAACTTTTTTTCATATCCATGTGTAAACTATTATTTATGTACTTGAATGAAAACCTCAAATAGATATGAGAAAGTCAAGATATTGAGTTCATCATGCAGGCTGCTTCACAGGGTCAAGTCATGTGGAGAAGAAAAAAAAAACGGAAAAGAGTTAGACATTTGAGAGAAGTTAGCCTGACATATTAGACTAAATTATACAACTTAGATATATTAAGAAGTGTATATTACAGTAACATATTTATAAAATGAGGTTTGAGTCTTTCGAGAAAAGATTATCGGAGAGATACAACACTAATGAGATATGAACTCAACTCACATATAAGGGATTGACACCACTCTCAATCCAAAACCTTAAGATGATAAGTTTATGAGTATTCATCCTTATATTACTCTCAACCCACTCTCGAAAGATCCAACAATAATTAATTACTTACATTATAAATTTATCTTATTTCTAGTCTATGTGAAATCTTACACACATATTTCATGCATGACATTAGATATTAACAGGTGGTTAGATAGCGATCAAATAGCAGGTGACATTATAGATCCAACAAACAACAAATCTCATTAAGATAAAGTGACATGATAGATCCGACAAACAACAAATTTCATTAAAATAAACTTCGAACGACTTTGATACCATTTTAAGAGGTAGACTTAAAATTCAACTTAAATTTTAAAAAACTAATTTGTAAAATGAGATTTGTATCTGTTTATATACTATAAATTCGTCTTATATCGAATCAAATTAGATTTTTTTAACCAGTTATAATAATAAACATATGATTACACATGAGAAAAATTAAAAAAAGAAGGAACATTCAGCCAACACACTTGGTGGAATTTGATATATGAGGAGGTAGATTAGATGAGGATAATGAGTTTATTAATTGTCACTATCTCCCCCATTCAACGTTTCACCTAAAAATGGTTTTTAATCCAAATGTATAACTTGATTCCTTGCTTCTAAGTTAGAGTGACCCTGATGTGGATGAGAACCACAATAATAAATAAAAGCATAAAAAACACAAGTTGTGAGAAGGGTGAAGCACATGAAATGGTCTAAATCAGCTTTAAATAAATGGGTGTAGTTATTGAAAATGACATGATTCAGCATATCATAAATGTCCTACCCCAAAACCGTTTTCATCTTTTCATTGTTTTCCTGAAAAAGACACCTCCATTAGTGTGTCTTTCTTTCCTTGCACATATGCTTCATTTTCAAGCTCACACACAAACAAGCCAAAACTAAAATAGTCCTTAATTATGGATCAAAGAAAAGTAAGTATTTGGGGTGGCTAAAGCTTTTTTTTTTTTTTGTAGGACCATATCTTATTGCAAATATCAAATTACTCTGTCCTTTTCTTCTCATCATCAATACACTGTCTTTTTCTTTTAATAACTATCTTTCCCATCATTATCTTATGAGACTTCAAATTAAAGCAATTAAGGAAAATGGATAATTACCTTTCTTCTGCTTTAGTACAACCATATCATACCATTACACCATGTTATTTGGCATCACCACACACTTTATAATTAATATCCTTTTTTCTTTCCAAATCAAACCACACATAGTTACTACTCAAACAAATACTTTACGTAACCACCACCATTCTTGGCTAATGCTTAATTTTATAGCATTGTTTGGGAGTGTTTTTTTTAGGAATCCAGGTATGAGTCTAAGTCCCACATTAGTTAGAATGAGAAAGTAGAACACTATATAAGGATAAAGATCCATAAACTTATTGACTTAAGGTTTTAAGTTGAGAGTGATGTCAATGTTTTATTTGGTTGGACTCAGGTCTCATTAGTATTGTATCTTCCGAGTGAAAGCCTAACATGTTTGTTAAAAATGAAAATAAAATTTTAAATATCTTTTTTTTGTTAAATGATAAATCTTGATTTGATTAGTATATATATACTTTACATTTTTTAGAATTTAAAAAAAATATTTTTTTCCCTTACAAATTAAGGAAAGTTTTGATTTTTTTTATAGACCCTTTTAATCTTAAACTAGCATTTGCATTCCTTTGAATTGCCACCCTCTTATAAATTAATATATATAACTATAATGTGAGAGAAGGCATGCATTAGCATGTGATGATGTAGGTTACCTTCAGGTCAACTTTCCAGAAAATTTTAAATATTTTTCTTGTCTTCTTAATCAAAAATAAAATTTCATTTTTCCAAAAAAAAAATATAAAAGAAATTTCAAGGTTTGTTTTTCTTCCATTTGGTTTCTTTATATATTGTTGTAATAAACTTCTAAAGCATGCTTGCGTGCCATTTGGGTTGTTGCCCTAAACACAATATATATAACTGAGTATATACAATGAATTAGAATATAAAAAAAAAAATGGATCATGTTTTGTTTTTCCTTTTTTTTTTCTTTCAATGGTTTAGCCCTTATGAAAGAGACCTACAATAGTTGAAATTGCGTCACCTCTTACAAAAATCATGGTGGTGCATTTTTCATGGGTTTCCACTTGTGCTTGAAAAGAAAAGAAAAAATAAAAATATTGAATTGAATCACATCATGAACATGGTGAATAAAGCCAAAGAAGTACTCTTACATGAGTTGATAAATTGATTTAAAAGTGTGAGAGGAAACAAAAAAACCATCATCCATCTATTACACTGGTCCACACCCTATCCCTTAAGGGCTCCAATCTTTCATTTTTTTATATATTTTTATTCATAACTTTCATTAAAGTACGTGACTCGTGACAACACTATCTATCAATTATTTTGATATTTTATTTATAATATATAACAAAGTTTTGTTTTTGTTTCTTTTATAATACGTACAAATTGGTGGCTGTCGTGGTGAAGCAGCAGCCTCCAAAAGAGAAATTGGGAGAAAGTGATGCAAACCATTTTCTCTCTCATTTTTTGCTATAACTTTTTCTGATATTGTCTGTCTTCCCAAACCTAATAATGCTTCTTTTTCAATCTGCTCTTCTGTCAATGGACATTACCATATTTATTGCTCTTCAGAAGTTACGTATCAGATCATTTTTACCACTGTTTTTCCTCTCAATTTTTCATTATTTCATAAATGTTTTTAATCAAAGAAGACTTTCGATGTAAAGATCATATTACACTTATTTACTCATCTGAATTGATTTTAATCATTAATTCTGATACCACTTACATTCGTATAAATCAGTCTTAATCATTAACTCTAATATCACTTGTTAAATTTATAAAGGAGAAATTTCACTAGAAAGATACAATACCAATAAGACCTGAGTCCAATTACATAAGACATTGACATCACTTTCAACTCAAAATTTTAAGATAATATATTTATGAGTCTTTATTATAATGATTTACTTTCTTATTTTTAACCAACGTGACACATAGACTCACAATTAAATTCTTAACAAAATATGTTAATAACATGCTATGTTTCACTGCCAGTAATTTTTTTTTTTTTGGAAAACACGAAGGAGACATTCTGGAGGTGTTTTTTTGGGTCTGCACATGTGGTCCAAGGCTCATGCTAACTGCACATAATTATCTTTTTTCACCATCTATCATTATTCTACACGACATTTCATGTTTACAAGTACACAATTATACCTTATTTATATATGCTTCTTTTACATTCACTGCTTTATTAAATATGCAAAGTTTTTCTGTAAATGTTTATTCGTTTCTCTTCTTCTCATCAAAACTCATTTCAGGTGTCTGTCATGTTTCAAATTACAGATAATAATCGTACATGGAATTCTTTACAAACTTAGTATTATATATATGGTTAACCCAAAATACTATAAAGTAAAACAAATTAAACCTTGGTAGTTCAGAAAAATGGATAATTATTGAGAAAGATTATGAAAGAGTGAAAGGAATGTATATATGATGATTGTGAAAAGTGTAATGATTGTTGTTGATACTAAGTTGGAATTGATTTGTTGGCATAGAGTTAAGGTGTGGTATATCTCCAAGAAGTTTCTGGGAAAAAGAGGTTTTCATCATCAATGCATAGAAAAAAAAATCCTAAGAAATGAAATCATGTTTAAAAAGAAGGACAACAATGATGGATTAGTCGACCACCATTCCAAATAATTGATGCATAGAAAACTATACAATTTCTCACATATCTTAAGTCTGTAACTGTATATTGCAATTCAAATTATTTTGTGCACCCCACACCATTGTTGCTAGCTGCCATCTCTTGTTCATTTTAGGAGAAGAAAGGACTCTCATCACATGGGGCTTGTGGACACATTAAACCAATTCATCAACATCTTCAAACACACTCACTGTATATATTTATATATAAGAAAAATGTTCTTTGATATTATTTGATGATCATTTGACAATTTATATATATATATTTATAAAATAGTTTTAATAAAAGTTAATTTTTATATTTTTAGATGAAAAAAGAAGTGAATAATAATGGGAGACCGTGTCAAATGATAGTAATATAAATAAGATAATAATGAGAGACAGTGTCAAACAATAATAAAAATAAATATGATGTGAAAATACCAGTTTTCTTTTATATATATATATATATATATATATATATATATATATATATATATATATATATATTATATACAAGTCATTTATATCAAGAAACTAGGCATTTTGTTCTTTTGCTTTTCTTTTTTGGACTTTAGCTTTGTCCTTCATTATTAATAATGACTCGTGGATAGTGTCCACAACAATAAAACCCACAACATTCAATTGTCCTCAATTTTTTTTCCTGTACAAAGTGTCCTTCTTAGATAAGTGTTCTTAAGGATACACTCAATTAAATATACAATAATATTTTTTTTCGTTAATAATTGGACATATAATAACTTTGGCTACATTTAGTGTATATATATACATAGTTAGACTAAACTTATGTTTTGACCTCAAAATGTAAAAATAATTGAAAATTGAAGTCTAAGTTTAAGTCTCATGTTTAATATAAATAAAAAAATTTAAACATTTTAAGAATTTGAATTAAAAATGATGTGAGTTGAGTTTATATTTTATTGACGTTAAATTACATAATAAATGTGATCCCATGAGGATGATTATAGTAGTAATCCAAGTTAGTGATTGTAAGAAGCTAAGAATTATATTAATGTTATCTAGAATTGAAAAGTCTTCTTTACTACATCTTAAAGATTCGTAACACAAGTACACTTGTGTGTTTTATATGAACAATTATTAGATCACATGTTCCTTTATTAACACCTATATATCGAAAAAGGCCAAGCATGGTATGAGAACAATTAATTAATGGGATCTCATCATATTTCCGAGGCAACAGAATACAATACCTAACAAATCATTAAATTATATATATTGTCTTTTTTTTTTCTTTTTTCTATGAGATGCGTTTCTTGATTTTCTTATTCATCTGAACTTGTTTTGTCATTTTGTGTGAAAACAACACCCTATCGTGAACAATATATAATTAATTGCGATGAAGTTAACTTAGGCAAGTTGGGTCATAGGAATTGAAAGCAAAAGGGACATAAAACAGCAAAGATTTGCAATGATAAATAGTCTTAACTTTTGATTAAAGTAACAACCATGTTGGTTAAGGTAGCATCAATAATAAATAACTTTATCAATTAATTAATTAATCACTTCATCTTTATCAGATATTACAAATTTTCTATTAGGTCGATAATCATTCAATTAATTAATCAAAAGTTCAAAATCTAAAGGGTTATTATGGGACCCTATGCTCTCCTTTTACTTTTGTGCTACAAAAAAGCATAGAAACTTTATCCATTAATTATGTTTAATTTATGATTTAGCTATACCCACTTCAATTTTGCAACAAATAAAGTGGTCCAAGCTACTCTTTTTTTTTTTTTTTTTCAGTCCATGCTAGATCACAAGATCCAATGTAGATCCCTGGAATAGCAGGGTGTTAATTAATTACTATAGTAAATGTTTTATGTCATTTTATTTTTTTATTGGGGTTTGCTTTTTCCCACTTCAAATTTTAATGCTGGTGACCCGAATCTGTCAAGATCACATGGTGAGTAAAATATTTAATTAGGGTTAAGAGTATTAAAAAGATAAATACAGATCAATGTCCTAAGAATACTAGATGAAAGAAATTAAAAAATATTTTTTTTCATTGAAAGTGTCTTTATTAATTCACTTCTTTAATTTAAACTTTTTTAACTAATATTTAAATGAATTCCAACATCAAATTCATTAGTATTATTAGAGTTTCATATTGATGCATATAATAGTTTTATTACAAGTTTATAAATTACTTTCAACTTAGTTTTTTAAATTATATAACACTATTGTTTATTGAAATATTTTTAAAATCTTTAAAAGAAAATGTTGGTATAAAATTGTTAGGTTAATCATCACATTTAATATTGTTATTTTGATTCGAAATTCTATCATGATTTTTCCTTTAAAAGAAAATTCGCTTTTGTAACTTTGTTTTCTTTTCATAAAACAATGTCAATGTTCGAATATCAATTTTACCGAAATAATATTGTTAGGATTAATAATCGCAAATGAGATTTGTTTTTTGAAATTCAGAATTCTTAAAAAACTTCTTAAAAAGTTAAAACATGTAATTAAATTATTATGGATCTAGAATTTAAAATAAGATGAGACTATTAGGTATAATCGAATAGTGATTAAATTTTGTATGCCAATATTTTATTGTATTAAAATAAATTTGTAAAACTCGAAAGAAAATCACATGTGTAAAAGAAAAAATTATTATCTGATCCGGAATCCTTTAATTACGATAATTTCGTATTTTATAAATCGAACATATAATTACACATGTCAAGTATGTACAAAATAATCGAAACAACTACTATTATAACCATGTAATAATAGTTTCTCCACATGAAAAAAAGTTAACAAAAAGAGAGTCAAAGAAGTGAAGTCCACATGAAAATTCCATTCATCTTTTCAACATATCACAGTGACACTTCTTTTCTCATACGCGCTTCACACACCATCTTCAAACTTGGTTGCCATGTAAATGCAACCTCGGTTTCAAGAACACCGAAAAAGTAACAACTCACCAAATCTCATTACAAATTCTTCACATTGTTTCTAGAAATTCGTGTTGCTGGAAACTTCAGGGAAAAAGTTACAAATGTTGTTTTCTCATCATGAAATTGACACAGAGAAAAAAAAAACATTATATTAATTTGGACACACTTGACATTTGATGTCACATCTACATTAATGTTTCCAAGCCCACACAATAAGAAGCAACTGCAACCAAACTTTGTCTGCAATTAGGTCTTGGAGCTGTCATTAACAAAGGACAACATTACTTGAGCTACCAAAATTAAAGCCTCTCACCCCATCTACACAAAAATCATTTCAATTTTCTATATCCCACATATCAAAATTTAATAATTCTTATTCGAATTTGCCTTGGGGGAATCAATTCAGCAACGTATAGCATAAACCAGATAGCAGAATAAAAAAACATTGGTGGGTGCTATCAGAAAGGGTCATTTATCTGTAGTATTGTAACATATACTTTATGTATTCGTGTGCTCTTTTTCTGAAGTACAAGAACTTTTACGCTTTCTTTTTCTATTAAACAACCCCATCGAGATTCTTTCATTGTTCATCACATATAGTGCATAGTATTTGTTTACTTCCAAGGTGGTAAGAGGTTAATGTAAGTGTAGTTTTGAAAGGATCTATGAAACATTATGTTTGATGATGGAAGAAAGCAATAAAAGAGGACATGGGAATCCATCTGTCTACATTTATGTTCTCTCTTCTTCTTCTTCTTCTTCCTTTTGTTGTTGGGCACTTTTTTTTTAATTTTTTTTATCCTCAACACACCTTTTTATTCATTGTGCGTGCTTGTGGGGGAATTTAAGAATTGGAAATGTTAGATGGGTTGGGACAAGGTGGGTGAGTGTTCCTTTTTATTCAACCCATATTATGTATTTGATATTGGAGATTATTCAATTGCAATATTACAAAAGCAATCAATTTTGCAGGCAGAACATGATATGTAGGTTCCATGTTAGTTGAAACTTGAAACTATGATGATGTCAATCCATTCATGGGATGGGAGATGAAAAGGACAACACTAATAAATAACGTTTCCTTCCAATCAAATATCTTCCTTCAAAATCTAACCCTAACCCTAACCTCTATCTACAACATTTGTAATTGGACTATAATAGTTAAAAATGGTTTTTAATTTCGATTACTTTATAGATTTTACACTCCTTCAGATTTTAATACCAAATGTTAAATTCCAACCACAAATATTTTTGGTTCCTAAAATGATAAAAACGATAATAAAGTGGAAAAAATGGCAAGACGAAGAAGATGGATATGTATGTAAATATGAAAACATTGGTAACACTCGTGATTTTGAAGACAAAAACGACTTTAGAGGTTGAGGTTGAATGGAGTTGGTAGATGAAAAAAACTGAAATTATTAAAAATGAGAAATAAAATCAGATTAGCTTTTTAATATTAACAAAAAAATGTCAAAATTTTTTTTCCAAAAAAATATAAAATGACATGATATATATACCCGTTATTTTAAAAGTTAAAAAAAATTAAAAAAAAATTAAAAACACACAACAATTAATTAATCCTCTTGGATATGAATTAAGTTTCATTTTGATAAAATAATGGAAACCCCTTTATATATACCATCTTTTGAAATGTAACGCAAGATTTGCAATGATGAAAAACGAAAATTTGTCAAAGAAAAACAGGAAGCATGAAGTTGCTTTGATGGTGATAAGTAAGTTCATCAGAATTTGTCGCCTAAAACTTTGCCATTATGATATATTTTTCTCTTTGACCAATTGAGCAAATGAAGGTGACTTCCTTTGACAATTATATTAGACAATCACATCTTAGCTGAAAAAATAGATAATGCAAAGACATGTGCAATCACGTAGGGTTTTGCATATTTTAGAAATTTTCCTCATCATATATATTTAGACGAATACTTTGAAATCTCAATGCACAATTCAAACATTGATTACTTAGACACGACGATACGATATTCGGATAAACACATGTTAGTTGTTTGAAAATCCAAAATTTCTAAATTCCCGAGCTTACAACGACTCTAAAATATTATTTCAAACTGTCTAATCATATAAATTCACTTTAGTTTCGCACTGGTTTTAATTAAAATAATTTTTTCATATAGTATTATTGTTTTAATTTTTGCGGGTAAGGAAATAAATATACATTTATTTTTTTAAAAAATTATATAGGACAAGAATTTGTTGTTGTATTTTGTTGTCTTTTTTATTCCAGACATACGAGTAGAATTTTCAACATCAACCATGTTGAAATGAAGACTTTATCGCATACAAGTTGGTTAAATTCTAAATTTTTGAAACTTTATGTATACGTTCAAATATGAATTTGTTGGTTTTTGTTTGCATTATACCAATATTTGTGTCACTTTCGTAGTGGTCCCTTATCTGGAACGTACGTTTTAGGTTAAGTTGCTTTAAATATGAAAACCCATGAGTGATGAAGTTAACTTCCTCCTTAATTGGGTGTTTTTAGAGGTAACTGGCCTAACCTAGTAGCATATGACTCAGAAAAATAAGTGGGGGTAGAGAATAAACATGTGTAAGACTATGTGCTTTTGATTAAAAAAAATTGAGCTTTATATAAAGTGAAATTATTCTATGCTTTCTTTTTATAACATCTTAAGTGATTCTGATTCATAGTTGAGTGGTTGTGTTATGCTACCACATTTCTAGGTAAAGCCAAACATCGGCATCTATATTATTAATTGCCAAATCGTAACCCATCATCAAACCCTTGTGCTAACCTCGTAAAAGGAAAAAAAAATGAAGAGTTTCTATTGTTGTTTAGAATTACTTACTATGGTTGAATTCTAAATTAAAAAATTAAGTAACTAACTTAGTTCTTTAGAGTGGTAAGAATTGGTTAAATTGTTCCCTAAATTTATGAAAATAGATTGAAATTCTAAATCATCATTAAATTCAATTCTTTTATATATATATATATATATATATATATATATATATATATATATATATATATATATTTTT
>Ga0099822_1008963_pt1 | contig 12704 bp, 10 predicted proteins | sample CowpeawhiteBW_FD_76839 | JGI IMG/M metagenome (GOLD analysis project Ga0099822, IMG submission 76839) | Root nodule microbial communities of legume samples collected from California USA - Cow pea white BW | ecosystem: Host-associated > Plants > Roots > Nodule | place: USA: California | collected... | reverse complement strand
TATATAAATATATATATATATATATATATATATATATATATATATATATATATACTTTCTATTTTTTATTTCTTATAATTATTCGGTTTGTCATGACACTAATCTGTATCTCTATTGTATTTTTCATCTTATAATAACATTTATGTAATTATGTTAAAATGATGTATGTCAATTAAAATTTATTTATGTCTCACATTTTAATATTTCTATTATTTTTTAATATTTTTTATTTATTGTCTATTTTTTTTTTTACATGAGAATGTTTAAATACTCTCAATTTAAGTATTTAATAACACAAACCTTTAATTTATTAGGTAATATATTTTTTTTTACTTATTATCATTAATATTTGTTTCGTTTAAAGAACTCTTTTGTTTCCCTAGAATAATTTTTGTTATTTCTCACTCATTGAGTATATATGTTCATATTTGAAAAGTTTTTTTAGATATTTGAGGTATTTTTCATCTTATCATACCCTTAATTATACATTTGTTTTCCTTTGTGTGATTTTTAATATTTTTTATTTATTATCTATTAAAATATTAAAATATTAAAATATTTTTAATATTTTAATATTTTAATTATCACTTCTTGTCCGTTCCCTTATAAGATAAAAAAAAAGGTAATTTTTTCATGATAAGAAAATATTAGTTTGATTTTTAGTTTTTTTATTCATCTTATGAATTTTTTGTATATTTATTTTTTTATAAATATAAAAAGAAAAGTTAGGTACTATATATTTTTTCATAACCATTTATTAAAGGTGACTTGATTATCATATTTTTTTAGTAATTACATCTCTCAATTTTTTATTGGATTTTGATAAATTATTTTTTAGTTTTAATTTTTTTTAAATAGTTATTATTGATGAAAAATAAAATAATAGATTCATTTGTTTTAAGTGATAAAACGGAAGATACCCTTAAAGATGAAAACAATACAAATTTACTTCTTCACCTATTTTCAAGCATGATACTAGGAATTCAATTATTGAATTAAAGGACCATTTTCAAAGAATTGTAAGTGGAAAATTTTATATTAATTCTTTTAATTATAGGCGGAATGTTTTATATTAATTCTTTGGAACTTATTATAAGAAAACGTTAACAAATATGAGAATATTCAGGGAAAGAGATGAAATTAGAAAAACTTTTTTAAAATGAGTTTCATATCAAATACAATTTCAAAACTATAATTTTTTTAAGAAAAAATATACAAGGATTTCAATACTAAATTATATATATTTTTGTTATATTAATAATAATAATTAAATATATAAGATTTGAGTATATTATTTTGGCTCCTCCAAACTTTTTTATCAAGATCCGCCACTGGATGTACGGTAGCAAAGTAGCAAAGGAAAGAAAAGAAGGTGCAAAACTTGTTTGGATGAACTGAATTGGAGAGATTTGGACCTACAAATTTAAGGGAATGAGCTTTCTTGGATCCTCTCATAAGTGAAGAGATTAGAGGAGAAAACCACGTCATCCTATGCTTAATTACAATAATAACCCTTTGCCTTTTTGCTTTTTCATTGTCCAAACCATGCATTTGCATCTCCATGCTTATTATAATTTTTTCAAATTTAATTTTCTTATTTTAAATAATAACTTACATTTCAAGACAATGATAATTTTTATTTTTATTTAAACTAGTCAATCACCTATAATTTATTTGAACATAATTCCTACCAAACCCATTTTATTTCAATATAATTTTATCATTTTGAAAATTTTCAATTTAAAATAATAACTCACATTTCATGTTAACATAATTTCCTCATATTATACTTTATTTTAACTTACTTTTATGACCAAGGGTAAAATGACAATTTTCTAATTTTTATAATTAAAACATCTTTTAATCTATCAAACCCATCACAATTTTTATAAATTTTTCTCTTGAATCCTTTCATTTCTTACAATCTTTTTCTTAATCCAAACAAACCCTCTTTCACCTTTCTTTACTCTCAAATCCACTTACATTCACTCCCTCAAATCTATTTTTGGATGTGGTGAAATTTATACATAAGAGTATCTTTCATATCATTTTGAACGTAAATACATCTTTATTAAGTATTCATCTTGTGTAATTTCCTTACTAGCACATCTCTCACACCTTTATGAGTGAAATCATACTCTTATAATGTGTGTCAAAATTGTACTTTTAAAACAATTAATTTTGTTAATGTTGAATCAATTATGGAAATGATTAAAGGAAATTCATATTTATAAACTATATAAAAATAAGATATGGAAACAAGTATAGAAAAAGAAACATAAACCAATAATAATAAACCTCACAATATAATTCGTTAAAGAAACAAGTAAAGAAAAAGAAAGAAAAAATAGCTTAAGTGAAAATGTGACAAAAAGCAACATTATTTTTAACTCTATTTTCACTTGAGCGAAAATAAGACCAAGAGTAAGGTCTGTATCTCTATTTTATTTTCGCTCGAGAAAAAACCCTCCTTGAACAAAAAAAAAAAGAAGAAAAATCAACCCCAACACCAAAATTAATCAATTTATATTTTTAAAAGAACTTTAATAATACAACTTTTAAAAAATTCAAATGATTATTTGAAACCATGTTTTGTTCACACCAACCTTAGTCAATTCAACCTTAGTCATTCAAATTCATAATATAAATATTTATATTCACACCAAACTCATAAAATGACATAAAAAAAAAGTTATAGAAATTAACCTCTTTCCTCAAGACGTAGTGATTATATAAACTTCTCCATAAAAAAATCTAATTCAAAACATTTTGAAACAATCATTCCTAACAAAGTTCAACAACACTCGTGTGTGTGGTATGAATTCAATTCAATATATTATTGATAAAAGTACTTCAATTGAGAAACTTTTCCAATTAATTATACTTTTAATAATATATATTGGAGACATTGATTAAGAATAATATCATATTATAATGTAGAGTTAAGAAGTAGTGATTATATAAACTTCTCCATAAGAAAATCTAATTCAAAACATTTTGAAACAATCATTCCAAACAAAGTTCAACAACACTCGTGTGTGGTATGGATTCAATATAATATTGATAAAAGTACTTCAATTGAGAAACTTTTCCAATTAATTATACTTTTAATAATATATATTGGAGACATTGATTAAGAATAATATCATATTATAAGGTAGAGTTAAATATGTTTTTAGTCCTTAAATTTGGACGTGAAATTGGAATTTGTATGTCTTAAATTTTAATACATTTTTATCTTAAAACTTAAAAAAATGAATGGATACAATTGTCCTAACCCAACTACAATAAATTTTTTTGACGTGTCAAATACATTTTAGGATGTCGTTTGAGTTGTTTACATCATTTTGACACGCTTCAACTCAAATGTCAACCTGAAACACTATTTAACAAGCTCAAAAAAACTAACACCATTAGGTTAAAAGGACCCTGTTCATTAATTTTTAAAGTTTGGAGACCAAAATGTATCAAAGTTTGAACAATAGACGAATTCCAATTTCGCATAAAGTTCAGGGATTAAAAACATACTTAACCCTATGATGAATATGTAATCTTTATTTTAGTAGCAAGTTTGTAAGATTAAGTTAGGTATAAACTCACTCACTAAAATAGTATGAATGTCCTTAAAGAGTCTACTCTAATATAGATTTCTAGGAATATTATATTACTCTTATTGAACTTGTGTTAGATCATTATTTAATCTATATTTTGACGCCATGTATTTATATTTATGCTAATTGCAGTCACACAAACACATACACATACTCCCCTCTACATGTGCGCGCGCGCGCACACACACACACACACACACACACACTGTAACACCTCATTTAGGATGTCACTGATAGGGATGTCAAAAAATCCGTACCCACGGGTATCTGCAGATAAAATCCGCAACGAATAACAAATAGATACCCACAGATAACGAGTATGGGTATTTTTTATACCCACATGTTAACGGGATGGGTATGGGTATCATAGTATCCGTACCCGTGGATACCCGTACCTGCTATACTATAATTTAAATAAAAAAATATGATTAAAATATTAACATATTGATTTTGAATGAGTTATTTTTTTATCATTTAGTTTTAAAAAAATTTCATTCATTTGTAAACTTACATTTAACACTATTTAAATGAGTTATTTGGAATTTGTTTGAAATTTATGAATGTTATGTATTGTATTTTATTTAAATTTATGATTAAAATATGTTGTTAAATATTTTTTTTTTATTTTTTTTAAATATCTACGGGTACTCGTTGATATTCGTGGATATTAAAAAATTATGCGGGAACCCGCATAACAAATATCCAACGGATATAGGTACGGGTACGGGACAAATATTTATCCAATCGATAGGGTACGAAGGAGCTACTACCTATACCCTACCCGTCCCGTTGACATCCCTAGTCACTAACATATGAACGAAGATTTCAAAATCTTTATTCAATCTCAAAATCAAACCCAAAATCCAAAATGTAATCCAAAACCAAATATAAATAGAATTCAAATCTCCCTAATAATTTATTATGAAGAAAACTACTCAAAATAATACTTTCTTCTTTAAAAGTCCAACACGTCTCCTAACCGTTGTGCACCTTCACTTGCATGTGCTTTATAATCCGCTCCCGTATAAAAATATAAATAAAATAATGGAGATCTAACATACAAACTTCAAAACATCATAATTAGAATTCACATTCATCATAATATAACCACTCACCCAAATCTTACATAGTTACGGTGTCTCACAATGCCATATAATTACACTAATTATTTCACTTAAACACACAAAACATGTCATCACCGCAAATAATACAACTACTAGTGAACTCAGCATCAGGAAACCGAGTTGTAATTCTAGCACACAACTTACCGATACAAATGTCACTTCCCATTACTCTCCTTGAGAGCTTCTCTGACGAAGTACACAAGTGTCACTTCCTATTACTCTCCTCAAGAGTCATGACGAAGTTCACCTTAGGTACAGCTACGCAAAGTTGCCCTTCACCACCTTTCACCGAGTCACCATCCACAAGGATACATTTACATTTCCAAACAAGCATAATATTTAATTATTATTCATCAAATCTTATTTCTTAATAAATCTTTTAAAACAAAACAAATCCTTTAAATTATAACTAACAAACAGTTTCATCTTTTACTTAAAATATTTAACCATATTTGTATAGTTTTCTAATTATTAAAATTTCTAGGATCTCTCTCACACACATACACACAAACACAAACACATGTATGCTCCAGACATTTTTTTTGGCGCTCAGCGTCCTGGAGCTAAAATGCTTCAGACCTGCAGTGCAAAGATGACACTCAACGGTGCCCTACTATCGCTCAATTTCACAGCATTCACAGACCATGATGCTCAACTGTGCAAACCGACGCTCAACGACCTATAACTAAAATGCTCTCAAACGTGCATAACGAGGTTGGTGCTCAACGGTAGTTTGCCACTACTTAGGGTTGTATCAGATACCGACAATTGTAATTTGTGTTTTTAAGGAAACTTAGACTTGTTCAATTGATGAAATTGGTAACCCTTTCTTAGTGCATTGGTTCAAAACGTTTTAAACCTGAAAACTCATACCAATTTGTTTAATTTCTCAAATTCTAGGCTATTTCAATCACACGAAACCAATCACAAACAAGCAAAAGAAACATGAACAAAACATTCAAACCATGCAAGCCAAAACAACCATACTCACCACAAATAAAATTCATCAAAAACAACTAAAGCTCATTCCTAATAAGCAATAATGTAATAACATGCAAAACCTCAAATTGATAAACTCACATACACAGATAAAAACTAACTTCACTTACCTGACTAAGCAGCTCACGGGAATCTAACAAGCGAAACTCCTCTCAACTTGCAGGATGTTCTCTACACATAAAAACACCACAAGAACGATTAGAACTTAATGTTATAATCACTTATCAGTAGAGACTCATATTGATGACTAAAAAGACACATTCAAGTGAAAAAAGACTCACATGCAACATAAAACAACAAAAGACCAAGAAAAAGAGTTGAAAGTCAACTTACACGAACGAAGGAACTCATCGGTTTAAATTGAAGAGCTTGACGCGAGGATCACTCTTACGGTCTCTGATCTTCAATCACACAAATGATGATGAAAACTCGTAGAAAGAAGTTAGAAAACTCTAGAAAAATGATTTTTAGAGATATTGTGTGTTTTAAAATAATGAAACTTGTTTATAACAAAACTATTTATACTAAAACATTTAAAATAATCGAGTTTCATTATTTTTAAATCACTATCACTTTTAAAATGACATTAGTAGATATACAATTTTAAAATTTGTTTGGTTCAATACATAGGAGAAGAGAAAAAAAATTGTAATAAATAGAATAGAAAGAAAATAATTGACTTTGATGAAAAAAATAGTCTGAGGAGGAATTAATTATTAAAGTAAAAGTAAATAGATTTATTTTATTCACCCGACAACAAGAAAAAAATATTTTAAAAATTAATTTATATTAAATTTGGACACCGTTGAAAATATAATATGTCATTTATTTTTCATAATTAGTATATATACTACACGAATAAATTATAATTCTAAATAAATATAGACAAATTCTTCACAAGTTTTATCAAATCTGATGAAATCCAATTCGAATGTCTTTTGCCAAATCCTCCCCAAACTAGTCTCCCCTTTTTCTGACAGAAGAATGAGAAAATCAAACATGCAATATTATGTTTAATTTTGGTGGTTTATATTAACAAATATTCTAAATTATATTATATGTATTCCCCTTAAAACATTATTCATGAAGAAGATTCCCTGCTCTAGGTAATCAATGACTAAGGTATATCAATTCCTCATCTTTAGTCAATTTATTTCACATATGCATGTTATAACTAATTTTTTTATTGTAATAAATTTATAAAAAAACAGTGTCGATCGCACATCAATGTGTACTATAAAAATATTATAATTTTAATAAGTGAAAAATAAAATAAAATAAAGTAATGATAGGGAAAGAATATAGTAAGAAGGCGGAAGGAGGTCCCTTGTGGGGTTACCACCCGGCAAAGGCACTTCTATTCCTACTTTGTTGTCCCCCAACAAACATCCACTTCACTGTTTTTACTCTTTTTTTTTCTCTCCTTTGACCCAATCCCAAACCTTTTTATCACCTTTTCCCTCCTACCCCCTCCATTTAATAATCTCTTCATACAATAACACTTACTTCCTCCATTTTATTTTAAAAACACTCATTCAAGATTAAATAAAAAATTGTCACAATTAAAAGTAAACACTAAAATATTTTTTATAAAAATATTCAATTATTTAATCATGGTCAAATTGTTCTCGTATTTACTAAGATCTAAACTATGCACTTGGTGCTACCTTACTTAGTCTTTGTCCAATAAAAGCAAATTACTACAAAAGAATAACCAAGCTGGTCATGCACTCGTGTGTACATTATATTTATTTATTCTTATATTAAAATGATTTTCTTTTTCACAAACATGACTTCTTATAAGATCATTTATAATTTGGTATTTGTAACTTTTATAATATTTTTAATATATAATAATCGACTCGTCAATTTTTTTTGTCTAAAATAAATCTTAATTTTTATATTTATAATTTTTAGTTTTTTATTTAGTTTTCAGTTAATATGATATTTAGAAAGAAAACAAGGAAGTATCACTTTGTAAAAACATAAGAATGTATATTATTATTACAATATAAACAATAAGAGTTTTACTTATTAAAAATGTGATCAATAAGAATAAATATATATTTCAAAACTAAAGTGTTAGGGAGTATCATTTAGCATGATTTTACAAGACACGATTATAATTTTTCACTATTTATTTTATATGTTTTCTTTATTTTTCGTATACATGTTTCTCTATTTCTAACATATCACTTGAAATTAAAAGTATTTAAGTCATTTTTACACATATATATATTCATTTCTATCCAACAATTTTAAAATTTTTCTCACTTTTACATTTTATATATACTCATTCTATCTGGTTCATGTATTACTTAAATGCTTATAACAAGACACAGAAGGATAATGCTACACATATATACAACACTATAAAACTTATCCTCTAGACTAATAGAACACATCTTCAAAATTAAAACGATTGCAATAACTTAAAAAAGAAGATCTTGAATACTTAAAGTATAATATTATGGTGATGATAGTGTATGTATGTGTAAAGTGGTTAGAAGACATAGTAAATTTTGTATGGATAGTGGTTGAATTAATTAGAGGAGTCACGGGCAGGTATGATTTGTTGCTAAGCAGAGGCACTCATGAGTCATTACTGTGTTTTTTGTCGTGTCTGTGTAAGTATGTTGGTCGTTCGAGGGGTGAAGTAGCGAAGGAAGAATCAAGAATCCTTTGGAAATATTTGTTGTCTGTGATTTTTGAAGTGTTTGGGTTGGGAGAATAATTATAGTCACTTGAGTGTTACTGAATTCAATTATACACTTTTTTTTCACTGTCCAATTGGCATGGTTGACTCTGTTGAAGGTTATGTTTATGGGTGCAGGCAGGACCAAGATTGTGCTTTGCTTCCTCCACACACTGCAGTAATCATTTCATGTCAGTAAATCACTCTCTCATGTCTTCCCCTGCTTCTGCATGCTCCATCCTTCAACACTGTTTCCCTCCAAATTCACCTCTTCTTTTGCTTATTGCACCACCCTCCGTAATAAAAAAACATCACTTAACCCTTCCAATTCCCTGTCTCGAACATTTACCACTGTTACAGTTTTTGAATAATAGGTAATATTTTCATGATTGTTTCTCAGTGACCCAACGACACGTACATCATCATCATATTTCTTGTCATGTAATATATACAAGGGCTCATCTACGTACAGAACTGTTAATGATGATGAGTGATCATGCTTCTACCAATAAGGGCCTTCGGCATTACCCCCCAAAGATTGCTCTGTAACTTCACTACTCAAATATTTTCAACCCATATTTTAGATGCTAAATTAAATGTGTGATCTGATGTTGATGGGGACTACTCAAATTCATTTCACTGTTCCTCTTTTCAATTTTTTTTTTCTTTTGCATGTCTTCATTTTCACACCATTCCAACCAAATTACTAAACTTGGATAAAAAATAAAACTTTTTTTTTTCTCTTGTCAATTGAAAGTTGGCACAAATGGACAAAAATGACATTGCAAATTCTAAATCTAATCTAGAGACCGTCTAAGTAAGAGTGTGACTAAGCAAATATTAATTAATAAATTAATTTTTTTTAGTTTTCAAAATATTAATATAAAATTAAAATTTATTTATGTCTCAAATTTTGATATAATTTAATTTTCAAAATTAGAAATTAAACGGATATAATTTTATAATATTTTGAATGTGTGATAATTTTAAGATATTTGATATTTTTATTTTTAATATCAATTTAAATGTTATTTAATATATAAAATAAATAATGCTTAATGATGTTAATAAAAGATTATATTTATTTATTTTTTGAAGTTTGAAAATAAAAATATATTAAAGTTTAAAACAAGATAAATTTTAATTTGGTGTTGAAATTTATATTTAACTCTTAATTAATTAATCGGTGGTTTATATTTAACTCTTCATTAATTAATCAACGGTTTCTATTTAACTCTTAATTGATTAATCAATGGTTAATTAAAGAAGATAGGGGTGAGGGTGTGATTATTGATAGCTCCTGAAACGGCGACAAGATAGTAATTTATTTCTGTTTCTTTTGTCTGCATCCACAGTTCTACACTCAATGCTTTTGGTTTCTCCCTCTTAATCAATCATAACTGCACTCCTACGTGTTTCACCACCTCTTAATTATAGTTTTTAGTTCTTTTGTCTTTTTACATTTTATTTAATTTAGTCCCTTATTTTATAGAAAATTAATTTTATTATTTATATTTTTAAGGTGATTCGTAATAATTTTTTATTATATTCAATTTAACTTTGTTAATATTTAAAATTAATAAAAAAAACTTTGAAGTCGTAAGAAAGAAAAGAAACAAAAAAAATGGCTGAAGAAAAGAGGTTAATGAATTTAGTTTAAAATATCGTCGAAATTAAAAGATATTTTAAGCTCCTTTAAAAATGTAAAAGATTAAATTAATCTTTTTTAACAGGACCAAATTGATTAAAATGAAAATTATAAAAGATCCTTTGTATAGTTTATTCTTTTTAATATTTAATTGACGCTGATTTTAGTTTAAAATTTTCCTATTTTGTTCTTTGTTTATTAACTTTCAAAACTAATATTATTTGTCTTTGTATTTTAAATCCTCTAATTTTAGTTCTTATAGACTAACGTTTTTTTCTTCCAAACTAAGGATTAATAATATATTTGATATTAAATGTTTAAATAAGCGGGAAAAAAATGAAATGAGGGAAATGAGTACAAATTAAGAAGTGGTATATGATTTTTATTTTTTTTAAAGTTGGTAAAATGGTTAAAAAAAGATTTTATTTTTGTCTTGTTTAGTTTTATAAAAAGTAGAAAAAACATGCATATAAAAAACAAAATTTCTATATTTTCCAAGAAATATAAATTAAAACCATGTTTTAAAAATTAGGAGTAAAACTAAAATTTATATTTTTTTAAGAATCAATGATACATTTAATGCTTCAATATTTTTTTTTGCCTTTTTTATATTTAAATTTAATTATAAATTGAAATATTGATTTTTTTTTTGTAAATAAATAAATTTGAAAAATTTTATTTTCTTATTTTTGGAAAAATAAATTCTTCTTCAGGAAAAAAATTAAAATCAAATTTCTCACAAAATAGTTTATTCATTATGATCTATTTATCTCTCTGTCTATATATTGTGAAATAAGGAGATAGGACAATTAAGTAATACAATTGAAAAGCAATACAATAATGCCATGTATCGAATATTTAAAAAAATAAATAAAATTATTTTTCAGGCGTTTTAGAATATATTGACTTTTGTTTTGATTTTATTATTCTTAATTTTTTTTATTGTGGTCCTGCTATTATAAAAATACTTGAGTTTTGTCCTTGTAATACTTGATTTACAATAAGTGATGATGTTTCGGGTAGAATGTCATGTCATTGACTTGTGATAATTCTCACCTGTTATGTTTAGGGATCGTATCTAAAAATGTAAATTAATGAATGATGAAAGTAAAAATATGTTAATTTATGATACAAAAAATATTTAGTAAGGTCTAATAATGTATACACTAGCCTCGTAGGGGAGAGAGGTTAAAGTCAAAAGCTTTGAGGTCAAACTTCTAATTTAGGAGTAACCAAATGTAGAAAACATTAGAAAAATGTTTGATTCAGATACAGCTATGCGAATGCTATGTGTTAAGGATGATGTGGGATTAACAAGATTAAAAATCTAACTTTATTTTCTGAAAAATAAATTTTTAAAATAATTATATTTAATAAAAAAGATAAAATTGTGGTACCGGTGAGTGGTGAGGGGGGAGTTTTGGATTAAGAATAAATAAGATTATTATGTTAATTAAATAATGGGTTAGCGACAACAGGTGTTTGGCTTTATCGCCGCTGTCCACTTTTTATTTATTTATTTAGTTATTAATTAATATTTATGATAAAAGATGGGTTCATTTAATTTGTGTGTTGTGTGCAGTATGCACACTCCAAAGCTTTTGTTGCTTTGTGCTTAATGGAAGGGCCTTGAGCTTTTCTCTTTCTCTGTCTCTCCTTTCTTTAGGTTTCACTCTCAATACACTCTCCCTCTTCCTCCTCAACAATCTCTCTTCTTCACTCTCCCAATCTCCATTTTCACAGGTGCGTGCGCCCCTGCTTCACTTTTCTATTCTATTTGTCTTTTCTCTCTTTTAATTTTCATTCTTAATGCCTTTCTTTCCTATTTCGGATAGAATGTGTGTCTTTTCTGGTTTTCTTTCTCTATATTTTTATTTATTTTCAATTTCTCAAATGTTCGTTCACAGCAATCCATGGCTGACTCTGGGTTTGATTGCTTGTTTTTTTTTTTTGGGAAAATGAAATTGTTTTGGAAGGTTCGGTGAGGCTGTGGATCTGATTTAACTGATAAACTCTTTATTTTTTTTTATTTGTATATTTTTATTTTTAATTTCTCTGCTATTCATTTTCCTCCTTTTGTGTGTTTTTGACTCTGATAAAAGTTTGAGCACTGCAGCGTGTATGAATAAAAGTCTCAGCAAAAATAAAATAAGAAAAGGTGGAAAATGATTGGTTGACTACGGTCTTAGTGTACAATTTTTCATTTTTTTTCCTTTTCATTTATTGAATAGTTCGTCGCTACTAAATGCTACTCAGATTATCAATATGCTTTGTTCGATTTTTTTCGTGGTTTTTTTTTTTTTGAGATATGCAAATTTTCTTGTCCTTTTCTTTTTCCCTTGTGATGCTATTTCTGTAATGGAGAGGTTATGATGGGGGGTGAGAGGTTGGGTTTTTATTTTTCTGAGTGAGAAGGGGGTCTATATATTTCATTAGTTGACTGTTGTACCTATTTCCCGTTGTTTTCCTTTTGTTAATGAAATAACATTTTTTTTTTTGCCTTTGTATTTCATTTTCTAAATGCTGCCTATAGAAAACCCATTCAAAGTTTTTTTTTTTCATTTTTCAAATTTTTTTTTTTTTTTTTTTTTATTATTTTTTAATAAATTTTTTTTTTTTTTTTTATT
>Ga0099822_1008960_pt1 | contig 12708 bp, 6 predicted proteins | sample CowpeawhiteBW_FD_76839 | JGI IMG/M metagenome (GOLD analysis project Ga0099822, IMG submission 76839) | Root nodule microbial communities of legume samples collected from California USA - Cow pea white BW | ecosystem: Host-associated > Plants > Roots > Nodule | place: USA: California | collected... | reverse complement strand
TTTGGTATATATATATATATATATATATATATATATATATATATATATATATATATATAAATAAAAAAAAAATAATTTTATATATAAAAAGAGTATATAAAGATAGAGAAAACATATATATATAATATTTTTTTATAAAAATATATATTTTTCACATATTTATATTTTTTTTTATTTATATATATATATATATATATATATATATATATATATATATATATGAATATTTAAAAAAGTTTATAAATGTTTAATAATATTTTTAATATAAATTCAAATTTTAAATAAAGTCTAAATAATTTCAAATTCAAACGAAGTCCAAATAAAATTATATTAAATCACATTTCAATACCATAAAGTTCCTTAATTAATGTTTAGATTAAGTTTAGATTAACGAGCCCACCAATATAGAGGCATTTTTGTTCCCTATGCATCCTACAACAAACTAGTATATATTTAAATAATGGAGAATGTTAACGAGTGCTCTTAGGACACTGGTTAAGGAATAATAAATGTGTTTTGATATCATCATTTTTACATTGAAAGCTGAAATAATTAAATACAGTAATTAAAATAGTATAAATACACATAATAAATTTTATAAAGACAAAAATACCCTTTTAAATGTGTAGACAATAACTTACTGTTACAAAACAAGTTTTTAGAATTTTTAAGGTCTTTACTAAAAAGAAAAAAATTAATTATGTCTTAAATTGACACTTTAATTATTCTTTTTTTGTAACAATTTTTAGATGTTTAACAGTATTTTTTTTATTGATTTTTCTGTTAATTTATACTTTCTTATGTTTTTTTTAAGTTTTAGATGTTTAACACTATCTTTTTGTTCGTTTTTTGTTAATTTAAATTTTAACAACATTAAAATATAGTTATTTTATTATTTAATTGGTTTTTAAATTTTATTTGTGAACATTAAATAAAATATTAAATACACATGTACAATATTTATGGACATTCTTGTCTTTTAAAGAAAATAAAGTTACATTAATGGTTATTAGGTCAGGTTTTATTTAATATTACACTTATTTATGTATTTTTGTAAAATAGAATGTATATTAATTATCCTTAACCAGTGCCCTTAGGGCACTGGTTAGCAAGATCCTTAAATAATTTATATAAATTTTTAAATTCTAACATCCTTAGAGTTATTGTTAAGAGTATAAAATTATGTAAACAAGAAAAACAGGTTACCAAATCATAATTCAAATAAATCTATATCTTACAATTTTAATCAATATATATAAACTTGTTTTTGAATTGAATGATAGTTTTTAAAACTATTTGATATAAAATATCTAATTCAAAATTAATGTGTCAAATATTTTAATTGTGTATTTTTTTAATTTGAATTAGAGTTTAGTAAAACATTTGTAAATATAAATATTATGATACTCGTATATGTTTAGTTAACATGTGGATACCTATTATCTACAGTACTATTTATAATATTCATATTCTATCTATTATGAACTTAATTCTCAAATATCTGAGTATGAATTTTTTTAACATTCATAATTTTAGATCAACATTTTTTTATAAACACTTAAAGAAAAGAAATCAGAATATTTTAAGTTAAATTAGTTTGTGAGATTTTTTGTTTTTGTTTTATTTTTAAATGGTCTATGAACCAATTTTAATATATTGAATAATAATTTTATTATTTTGAAAAGGTTATTATAAAGAAGTTCTTCATCCAACATGTTGTTAAGCTCCTAAGGTGTTAGTAACCGTGTGATACAACAGACTTTTGATAAGAAAAAAAAGTGTATTTTTAGTTAATGATGAAATTCAATCTTAAAATAAAATAAAATAATACATGTATTTCTATCCAACTCACCATAAGTAATATTGTAGGCATGTAAGGGTGGGAAAAAAAATATATTTTGCGCGATCCAATTCAATTTTTTAATATCTGAATTGATTCACTAAAAATCCATTTTTTTAAATTTAGATTTTAGGTTAGATTCATATTTCTTGACTTTTCAAAATAAATTTTTTATTTTACATATGAATTTTAAACTTTGATAGTTTAAACTTATTATTTGAATCTACATGTATCAGAACCACTTCATTTAACAACCAAATTATAAAAATTCTTTCCCTATTTCAAATTCTAAAAGTTTCCACATCATTTAACGATATATAATTTAATACAACCACCATCACGGGAAAAGTACATTAAATTTTTAAATTTGTTTCTTCTAAAATAAACAAGAAAAAATTAAATAATATTAGCCATTGATGAAATATTCATTATTAATATACAGGTAACATAGATTTCTTTTGCATAAATTCCCATAATGAATATACATTTCATAATCTAGTAATAGATTTATTTAGATCATGGAACTGTGTGACAATCTTCTTTACTAATTTGAATTCCTCAAATCTAAAGATTCGTCTATGGCTATAGTTGACTTTTATTGCCACCAGTAGTTGAATCTTATTATTTAGAAATTTAGGTGTCTCCAATAAAAAACTCAATGCTAAATCAAACATTTTATTCACGTGTTCAAATGTGTGAGTGTAAGAGATGGACTTTGATGTGCAGAAAATATTTACATTATTTTAAATCAAGAGCAAGTGTTTTAAAAAAATGAACACTGAGATTTTTTTTTTCATTATATGATAAAGATTAATATTGTATTCATCTAAAAATTGTAAACGTTAAAACTTAAAACAAAAATACTCAAGCGTTGGTGTGATATCAAATAAATAAATATGTTACATAATAAAATTAAAATACGTTATGTTAATAAAATTAAAATAAACCGTGGTGGTGGTTGTATTATTGTTAAATGGATTTTAAATTTTTTATTTCATATGGTATATTCCCCAAGTGTATGATGACTCTTTTTTATTATAGTTATGCAGTCAATCATTTTAAATTATCGACTCTGATATTGATGGATTTATATATTTTTTTTTTATATATGGGTTATGGTTATAGAAAGATTGTGATTCTATATATATGATATTTGTATTACACATATAAAGTATTTGACACCACTTTTACCTTAAAACCTTAAAATAATGGTGTTATTGGTCTTTCATCTTATATAATATTTAACTTTGTTTATTTTATCCAATATAAAACTTTTGACTCACATTTAACTATTCCCAACACTGGGATGCAAAATAACATAATTGATTCTTATTGTCCCAATTGGTGGCCCTACAAGTGGTTAATATCGGATCCTTCAGACGAGAAGGGGTTCAAATCTTCCTTCTAGATTTCTCTTGACTATTGTGAGTTAGTGTAATTGGGTCATTATTACTGGGCCTGTGGGTACCTTCTTTTGGGACCTTGTTTGTGGTATTTTGGATAGTTGTACCATAAGTTTAGTTCACAGTTTGTAGCATCTCTGGCGTTATTGCGAGATGATTGTTCACTGTTGTGTGAGACGCATGCTTTACTACACGTCTTTCTGTTCACGTTTCCTACGAGCATCTACTGAGTGTGAGTGGCACAATGGTTCGATAGATATTGGAGGTGGCATGCATAATAGGAGTTGGTGATGCAAAAGTTGGTCATAGATGATGGTAGCTACATGAAGACAAGGAGGAGAAAGATGATGATGTCTATGATGGATGTTGGAGTTTTTTTTATTATGTGAAGAATTTACATTTGGTCAATATCAAATGTAAATTTATGTAAGATAAAATAACATATGTAAATTTCATCTCCAAAATCTATAATCCAAAACAAACATAAAAGGTAAAAATAACATATTAAAAACTTTTTTTTTTTGTGTTAACGAACAAACCTACATTCACATTTGACTATTCGTAAATAATATATACTTATGTGAAAACAAACAACATTAGTTTAGTTGCTTACCTTATGCGTAAAGGTACACATTTGGATCGGTAAAGGAAGCTCAATAAAGTGAAATGAGACCCGGCTTGACCCATCATAGGTTGATGATTTAGTGAGCCAATCCAATCCAGCTCACTTTTTAGGGAGTCAAAAAAATTCGAATCCGGCCCGACCTGTCACGGGTTGGCGGGTTAAACGGGTTCATTTAACTAAAAAATACAAGTTTATTTTTTTCAGTCAAAAATAAATTATAATTCTAATTAAAATCTAAATAAACTTTAATACAATCCAAATATAAACCAAAATAAAAATATATAAATTATTTGAGTTGGCTAAAAAAAACAACATAACATGACCCAAATGTAAAGTCCAACTTAATAAAAAACACTTATGTGACCCTTTTATTTGCGGGTTGGTGAGTCAACCCGACTCATCACGGGTTCAACCTGGGTGAGCTGGGTTCTAGATGATCCGGGTCAAAAATTAACCCATATTAAAATTTGTAAAAAAATTTCAACCCAACCCGAACCCGTGGTGAACCAGATTGGCTCGGGAGTTCCAATTCATTTTGACATCTCCATGAGCTATTGTGTTGTTTCTTTTTTTCTAACCTTATTTTTGTTTCCTTATGTATGCTTGTGTGCATGAGATAGATAATCTGGGTAGGCTTCTTTTGTATTCTTCTTAAATATGCTATATTTTAATCTTATTTTTTATTTTCAATATTTTTGTAAATATTATGTAGTATTCACATATGTAAAAAATTGTCATTTATTAAAAGGTTTTTATTATAGGATCACATACACAGTCACAAGTTTAAAACACATTTAATTAAAATTTTCAATTTAAGTACAATGACAGAAGATAAAATTAATAATAAAATTATTATTATTATTATTACTATAATAATAATTATGAAAAAAAAAATAAACAATTTTTACAATTTTATTGTATTTTATGTTCTTTTTAGATACTTTTTTTATTATAATAGTTATTTTAGTTTAAAAAAAACAGTTAAATTTTAGAAGAAAAAAAATAGTTAAATTTAGAATAAAAAGTAACGTAAAGAGTAAAAGTGGTAAAATAATTATTTTGATCTAAAAAATGGTTAAAAGGGCAAATTGGAAACAAAATGTGCACACGGGAATCATATATAATATATAATATAGAAGATAAAAATATTTAAAAAATAATTACTCATTAAAGTGTAAAATTGAAAAAGAAATGTGTATATCAAAATGAAAATCTTCTTTATATAATATATATATATATATATATATATATATATATATATATATATTATATATTTTTTTTTTTATAATATTTTTTTTTTTATAAAAAAAAATAAATTTTATAAAAAAAATATAAAAATAAAAAAAAATAAAAATATATATATAAATAAAAATATTTATTATATATAATATATATATATATATATATATATATATATATATATATATTAGATATTTTTATTATTATAATAGTTGTTTTAGTATAAAAATAAATAAATTTTAGAAAAAGAATGTCAAATTGAAAAAATGGTTAAATTTAGAAAAAGAAAGTCACCTAAAGAGTAAGATTAGTAAAATAATTATTTTGATTTTAAAAATGGTCAAAAAGTAAAATAGGAAACAAAATGTGTACAAAGAATTCTATATAATAATATAGAAGATAATAATATTTAAAAAATAATAACTTATTAAAGAGTAAAATTGAAAAAGAAATGTGCATACTAAAATGGAGAATCATCTTTATATAATAGTATAGAAATAATATAGATAGTATATATGAGACCCCTTTTATTATTCTTTCTTTCTCTTCTTTGCCTAATTCACAAAACTTGCATTCTTCCTAAAACCACTCTCACTCTGCATTCTTCTTCCTTTTTCCCACTTCCTCTCTAACAGGGGGCTTGAGCTCCTACCCAATTCTAATCCACTCCTCTCTTCCTGTTGCAACAAGCAAGCCTGAGACTAGTGTAGAACCTCTCCCTCAAGCTGAACATCCTTCCCCTACACGTAAGTCAACTTCAATTTCTCCTTTCTTTTCAATTTCCGAATTCTGGAGCTCCATTCTTGTTGAGTCGAATTAGGGTCTCATTCTCACTTTGTGTATCTATATACCTTAGGTTGTGCAGTTGTGGTACCTTCTTGTTGAGAGTTATTCCTTGCAAGGGGTGATTGTAGAGGTAAGGGAAACTGACTGTTTTTCTTGAATTTCATATGGAAACCATCCTAATGACCTTGATTGCATGTTTGTGTGTTAAATTGATGCTTGAACTGTATGTTTGGGTGTATGATTGAATTTAGGCATGAATTATGGACTGTTGCATGAGAGAACAATTGGGAATCTGGTATTTTCGCCTAAGCGAGCAACTCTCGTCTGAGCGAAAACACAAGAAACTCATCCTTGTCACTGTGCAAGTTGTCGCCTAGGCGATCCGGTTTCGCTTGAGCGAGAGACAATCTTGCCTAAGCGAGACAGCTTAGCTTGAGCGAGAATTCGTTCAGAGTTTGGGTTGTTCTCTGTTTCAAGTCTCGCTCAGACAAGAATGATCCGCCTAAGCGAGATAACTCTTTTGCCTGGGCGAGATCTTCTAGCTTGAGTGAGAACCACTACAACTGAGTGTGAATTTTCTGTTATTGCTAGATGAGATTATACCTAAAATGTTAAAGTGTGGCTTTGATAATGATATGTTTGAATTGGTGTTTTTGGCAACGTGTGTGGCTTAAATGTATGAATTTGATTATGAGAAGGTGCGGTTGAACTAGAATTTCAAGGGAAATCCTAGAAGGAGTATGTTTTTAGTGTATGTAAGGTCATAAGGACTCACTATTGGAGGTATCTTGAAACTCCAATAATCATTCAAGCTTAGATAGAGCAGAATGGATTGTGTCGTGAGGAGTAGCAAGAGGTCCTAGTCTTTGGACTTGATCAAGTCTTAAACGAGAAGGGGACTTACCTTGTGAGTGGTTGAATGATAACCCCTTGAGGCCAAACTCTGCAGAGTTTGGAAACCATCACAGGTGTATGCCACCAAGAGGTCCAATGTCACTTACATAATCCGGATATCGAGTCTAGAGTAATATATATATATATATATGTGTGTGTGTGTGTGTGTGTGTTGTGTTGTGGTGATCTAAGTGATTCTGGTGAAAATGAGAAAGATTATATGGTATTTATAACTGAGTTGCATGTTTCTTTTAATCAGATTAGCTTACCCTTTTTATTTTCTCTATGTGTTCTATGTTTGGTTTTTTTCTTGCAATGATCACTGTGGTGTGAGCAGATAAAGGTGCAAATGAAGATACTCCCCTCTTGTATAGGAGTTGAGTTAGTGGTTTGAGAGATATCCAACAGTAGACTCAGTTCCATGTTTTGTTTAACAGTTGGATTTTCTGTTAACTTTTTCTAGCATAGGCTGTAAATATAGTTGGTACTTCTATGGTTATTTTGGATGATTGCATTAATACTCTATATTGGCCTATTTCTACCATCTGCTTTGCTTGATCATGATATAATGTTTTGTTTAGTAGCGTAAAAACTATTAAACGGGATATTACGATATACAAGTATAGATAAGATCCAAGATAATGAAAATAAAGAGTAGTTTTTATTTTTATTATTATAATAGTTATTTTAGTATAAAAAAATTAAATTATACAAAAAAATGTCAAATTGAAAAAATGGTTAAATTTAGAAAAAAAAAAATTATCACTCACAAAGTAAAATTAGTAAAATAATTATTTTGATTTAAAAAAATGGTTAAAAGGTAAAATAGGAAACGAAATGTGTACAAGTAATCCTATATAATAATATAGAAGATAAAAATATTTAAAAAATAATTACTTATTAAAGAGTAAAATTGAAAAAGAAATATGCACACTAGAATGGAGAATGCTCCTTATATAATATTATAAAAATAGTATAGATAGTATACAAGATCCAAGACAATGAAAATAAAAAGTAGTTTTTATATTTTAAAATATTACAACGAAATCATTCAATAACAATGAAATTTTGAGATAAATAATTAGTATTATATGACTAAGTTAGAGATAACTTTATAAACTATTTTTTTATATCTCAAATATTTTTTATTATTAATCAAAGAATTATAATTAGTTTGTATAGAGTTTAAATTGATTTCTAACCTTAATAATAGATATTATTTTATGCTAATAATTTATAATATAAAATGTCTTTAACTTAGTCTATATAATGGCTACTTATTTTTTGTCTTTAAATGTAAATATTATTAATAATTTTCTTTTAGTGAAATATAATAATTAAATAAAATATTAATTAAAAAAATAAATTTTTAAGACTCTTACCTTAAAATAAAAGTTACATGTCAACTTTAAAACCAATAAAGTAAAATATAAATTTATAAAATGTAAATTAATATTATCTAATAAATTTTCTAAAAGTCACTAAAGATGACAACATCTTCAGTGTTTGTGTTTGTTTCCAAACGTCACAAAGTTTCAAAGGTGTGGACATCTCTCTCATGCTGTTGATACAATGACAACATAATGTGAGAACATTATGAATCCCTCAAACATATTCATACCAAACAACAAATGTAGCTCATTACCATAGATTACCATGATTTCATAACTAATTATATTATTATTATTATATGTAAACAGTTTTAGCAGCAATACTTGATGTTATTTAATTAGCAGAGTGCAGAAGAATCTCCACACAAACATAACAAAAAGTTAAACTCATAAAAGGCTTTTCTAAACTTACAAAACTCATGGTGTTTTGTGAATGACAACATAGTGACACGAGGCCTTGATTTTTATATATAAAGAAAGTTGCTGGTCCAACATACTGAATCTGCTGTTTTTCTCATCAAAATATTTCAGTCAAGTCACAAGGTTAATTTCAGAGGAGTGAATTTGACAACACAAAGCTGATTTGTGGTTCATATCATTATTTGTTGGTATTTTGGTGAATTTACTTTGTGTTCTCATGTCACTTCTTTGAGCCAACATGTTAACGACATTCACCAAAACATGTTTTCAATTTAAGGAAATGTTGCAGAGGTTGCCTTTATACATGGTATAGAAATCAATGTTGTTACTTTTGCACTTCATTTTCTATGGTTTTCCTCTACAGCTCTCTTTTGGAGAAAAAAATTGGATTCTGTTCTTTTCGATCAAAAGGAGTTGCAGTGGAAGACCATAAAAGTAGTGTAAGAATGATACACTAGTGCAGAATTCTCATTTTACCTCGCCTTATATGCCTCGGTTGGTCAGGAACCGAAATATATAATGGCGCGGTGGCATTTTTGCAATTAGAGCCAAGTTTTAGGTCTCGGTTCTCTAAATACCCGGAACCAAAGAGGGGCCGGTATAGGCCCTGGTTCGCTCAAAACCGGTGCCAAAGAGGGATATAGGCCACGGTCCAGTAGGACCCGAAGCCAAAAAATGGCTGGAAATCAGGGTATAGGCCTCGGTCCAAGGAGACCCGGTGCCAAAAGGGGATTAATGGCTTCGGTTCCTCTAACAACCGAAGCCATAGAGTTTATTTAGGGTTTGAAATTCCTGAACCCTTCTTCCTCCTCGCGCCAGCGCTCCATAGGGTTCCTCTCTTTGTTGCTCTCTCTCGCGCGGTCTCTCTCTCTCTCTCGCTTTCTTTCGTCACCGACAACGGCGTCAACCGCATCTCCAGCAACAACGACGACTGCATCGCCTTCGCCCTCGACCTCTCCCTCCTCCTCCACGACCTCCGCAGCACCGTCGCCATCGCCTCCGAGTACTCCGCCTCCTCCTCCACCGCCACAACCTTCTGCAATCCTGCGTCAGCATCTTGAACCCTCTCAACGTAAAGGTCTAGCTGCTGCTTCAACGCCAAATCCTCATCGGACTGCACAAATTGCGACAGAACAATCGATTTTAATTTCTAACTCTCAAAAAATAGCCTAACAGGCATTAGAGTTGAGGAAGTAGTGAAATTTTGATGCACAACTTTTGAACTTACCAGATCTTCGTTCTCGACCTTTTTCTTTGAAACAGCGTCGTCTTTGGCCACACTGGTGCTGGCGCTGGTGCCGTCGCGGTTAGGGGACATTGATGATTCTGGTGCAGAAGCTGTGCGATAGAAATCCTGTGGTGGGTATGGGACTGGAACGTAAGAAAATATTTATCACTTATGGCCTAGGCAGAAAACGGTGTATATGGCACCGGTTTAAAACAACCGAGGCTAAAATGTGTACCTTTTGGTCTCGCCCAATATATTTCGGTTTCAGACCCGAAACAAAATGTGAAAAATAACCGAGACAGAAAGCCCTTACTACACTACTGAAATCATTGTGGTATACAAGTGTTTCTAATTGTGGTATACAAGTGTTTCTAGTTGCAGACATTAGAAAATGACCATATTTTGAGTTATTACATACATCGGTTTTAGGAACGCAAAATCAGAAGATTCCATTGTCAAGATAAGACTCACCTTGTCTTCTTTTACTTCTTCTTTTCTTCAAGTTGATGGTAATAATTGTGTTTAACTATGGTATAAATTCGAAGTTCTTTCTATTTTTGTGTTTATTTTGATGCAGGAAAATTAAGGACAATGGAAAGTTAAAATACAAATGTAAGCAATTTTCAAGAAGTTCTTCTATTGAGAAAGAAAAATGGTGGGGAAGCAATTAAGTTGTCTCAATTCTAAAACTATAGTCCTTAATAAACGATGTGGCAATGTTGGTGGAAGGCATTTCAAGTACAAAGAAAGCATGAAATTGAAAATGATTTTTTTTCTCATGGTGTATATTAATCAATATTTCATCTCAAAATAATATAATTTAAATAGGATATGAATCATAGGATTGAGATAGTATTTCTATCATTATTTTTAGTTCCATATTAACCAACCATTTGTGTTCATAATCAATCATTGAAGAATATTATGTACCACAAAGGAGGAAAAAAACACCGATCATGTGTACCAAATTCTATAGGCCCAATTCAAAAAATCTATCAGGGTCTTTGAACGTTCTATTTATCTTTGAATATCAGGTCGGATTTCGAACTAACAAAACGCTACACCTTTTTTTTTCCATGTTATATTTTAATCATTTTTTTATTTTTAATATTTTTTAAAATATTATGTAGTATTGACATAGGTTTAAATACTAATTGATAAATGAGCTGTATTAAATAAAAAATTAGATATGAAAAACATCTAGGTAGAAAATGTGATGAATGTAAATATGTTTAATTTACTACACGTATAAAAGTTAATTTCTAAGGGATCTATATGTGTTTAAGTTACTACATGTATAAAAATCCATTACTACACGCACATTGGTACAGTGTGTCTACAATTCTTCATTTTTTAAAGTCTTTTGAGATTTTTCAATACACATCTTTCTTATAAATTATCATATAGTGAATTCATAATATTTTGTATTTCTCGGTCAAGTTTTAACTTTAAAAGTATCAACTAAGATTTAACTTTTACATTTAATTTAGTTTATACTTTGTAAGGTCCACTTTTATTCTGTCCTAACTTTAAAAGGGTTGTCCAAATCAATTGGGTCTAAGGCTGGCCCATAGGGAGCCAAAAATCCTAATCTGTCCTAACCTCACTCATTCGTTTCTTTTTCAGAAAAACAGTTCCATTATTCCCTCTTAGAGCAGCTGCGAACTCTCTACTAGGGTTTAACCCTCAATCTTGGTCAAGGTTACTCAAGCTCGATCTCATTTTCCACTCCATGTAAGTGATTTTCCAGCTTCTAAGTTTGTTCCTTGAGCTGTGGTGCTCCGTTGTTGGTGTCGAGGCCTTGTACTAGCTCATTCCAGGTAAGGGAAGCTAGGATTCTTCATTTTTTTTGTCGTATGTTGGTTGTTTCACTTCTGTTTTATGATTGTTGTGCCTAGAAAATGCTTGTCTTGAAATAAGAATGAACTGGTTATCGTTGGGAATGTGTGTATGTCTCTGTCGCGTGAAGTAGGAGATGGCGAACTGATATTCTCGCCCAAGCGAGCTCATCTCGCCCAGGCGAGAGATGCAGAAACTCGCCCAGGAGTATTGCGCGAGTACTCGCTCAGGCAAGTGAATCGATTTTTGAGCGAGAAACCATCTCGCTAAGGTGAGATGGCCTCGCCTAAGCGAGCGTCCGCAAACTCTCCCAAGGCCATTGTCGCAGTCTCGCCTAAGCGAGAGTCTACAGCTTAAGCGAGGGTACTCCTCTCGCCTAAGCGAGGACGTCTGGCTTGAGCAAGACCCGCTGCAGGTCACGTTGTTTTCCTTCGCTTGATAGCTATGGACTGTTTGATTAATGAATCTACCCGATTTAAAATATGAAGCTTTGAAAATGCATGGAAATCTGTGGCTATGAAATTGGATTGATGTGTTGGTGTGATTTTGGTATGAAATTGATTGGATTATTGAATAACGTCATGAAAGGGATAAATATGCATGAGTGGGAGGGTGTATGGGTTATGAATGACGAACTGGATAAATTCTTGGCATGTAATGAACATGAGATGGTTGGTTATGAAAGTGGCATGGTAATAAGATGAGCTAAAATTTTATATTCATGGATGGAGTATGAGGAGTTGGTATGAGTTTGACCTGGAATATAAAAGGGGTTGATTATAAAGGTTGACATGGGATATATATGCGTGATGAATATATTACTTACTTGTTTGATTATGTTTGGTCTATGGTCAGTGTGTAATTCCTTGAAATCTCTAGGCGAGGTTTCAAGGTCGTGCTTCAGTGGTCGGGAAGTAATTCCATGGCCCCTATTAGTGGATGTCCATGGTGGTGCCCCATCTATATAACTTGGTAAGGATTCAAGGTAAGGACTGCATCCTGACACTCTAAGGAGTCAGTTAGTCTCACTTAGAGCGGACTGA
>Ga0099822_1008957_pt1 | contig 12709 bp, 6 predicted proteins | sample CowpeawhiteBW_FD_76839 | JGI IMG/M metagenome (GOLD analysis project Ga0099822, IMG submission 76839) | Root nodule microbial communities of legume samples collected from California USA - Cow pea white BW | ecosystem: Host-associated > Plants > Roots > Nodule | place: USA: California | collected... | reverse complement strand
TTTTTTTTTTATTTTTTTTGTGATATTGTTGACTGTTTTTTTTTTTTTTTTTTTTTTTTTTATGATAAAACTTTCAATGTTTAAAAGTTGGGAAACCTTAAGAAGTTCACAAAATTTAGTAAAGACTTTGGGGAATTAGATGATAAATTGATAATTCAACATTTTCATCATATTCATACTATGACATCTACAATGTATTCTTTAAATTTTAACACATTAACAATTACATAATACTTGTCTTTTCCAGTTATACAAGAATTTAAAACGTTAATGCAAAAGTCCATAAAAGAAGTAATTAATATACACAAGTGCAAATTTCTTTAATTTTATTTTATGCGGGCTTGCGGGCCGGCCCACACGGACTACCCCGAACCGGGCCCACGCAGACCTGCGGGCTCACTACCCTGGTCCACCCCACGTTTTTTCTGCGGCATGTGGACCAAGCCCTAATTGCCATCCCTACTTAAAATCAAAATAATTTTTTGGTTAACTTTTTTATTTCATTCTATTTTGGGTTTGTTTTTAGCAGGCTTGGGCCCAATGAAAATGATCCAGTTACATAGTTCCCTCCTTCACGTGTGTTTCAATTCAAAGCCTATTTCGTTTTGTTTTTCGTTTCGTTGCTGCTAAAACCGCTACTTGCAGAGGCTAAGCAAAATCACTGCATTTCAGATTCAGTTTCGAAGAATTTCAAAGTTTTCTCCCGAAATCTATCTATTAGGTAATTTAATTAATCCCGAGCTTCTTCTTTTTTTGTTTCCTTTGATGTTTTTTTTTTATATGTTTATGAGATTGCGAATTGTTATCTGTAGCCAATCAGTTACGGTTTTTTTTTTTCTTCGTCTTTCAAGTTTAACATAGGTTGGAGTTTGTTTGATTGCGAATCTTGTATGCGTTATTTTGTCTCTGGAATGTCAATCAAATTGGTATGCACGCTAGGTGCTCACCATAATTCCTAAACCACAAACTTCCATGGTTTCCTCAAACACTGTCATTTAGTTTTTAATTATTTAAAATATCAACAACATTGTAGTTATGTTGTTTGAATGATTTTCTTTGCTACCCTGTGGGTGGGAAATATCAAAATACATTTCGATTATGTGAAGTTTGTTGATGCAGTTATCCAAATTCTTTTTTTACTGATAATCAAATAATAATAACATGGGATTTGGGAATATCATTTGAACCAACCCATTGTTTCTTTGTAAGTTCGGGTGTTAAGGAATGTTGACCATCTACATCTATCTATTCGTGGTAAATTTGTTGTCTTAATTATGACTGTTCAAGCCTCCTCAAAGCAAGTTTACATGTTACTGCATTCTTTCTGGAACACAATATTGTGTTCATGTTCTAGTCGGACTTCTGCAATATCTCTTATCAATTGTTATTCAGTCCATACTTAAATTGGAAATTTACAAATTTGTGAAGGACGTATGATTTTAAATATGCATTTATGGCAATAATGGAGATATTCCTTCCGTGGCCGATATGATTTCAACTTATGATATCTGCTAAAGAAATTTGGGTACTTCAGAAATTACACGAGAGGGGATCCGTGTTTTATTTTTTTATTTTTCTGTTGTTGCCTTCTTGATTGCTAATGAGATAATAAGTTTAGGTGGCAACGTGATACCAAGTTTGGTTCTTGCCATTGAAATTATCCAACAAACCTTGCTGTGAATCTGATGATATTTAAAAGGACAAATTATAAATGAAGACAAAGAAACTTGTGGCACACTTCAATGTTTACAGGTTTCTCAGTTTAGTAGGTTGGGCGAAATTAGTTTCTTGATTTTAAGAGCTTCACAAGTGGATTACCAATCATCAGCATATCTTCTTTATTCTGAAGATTCTGACTTTTACCATACTGCAGTTTGAATAAATAGACATGTCTGAGAATGAAGTAAATCCAACTATCAGCAAGTCCACTGGATTGCCTCGAAAGCGCTTCTATCGAGCACGAGCACACAGCAATCCACTGAGTGACTCTCACTTCCCTGTGTCAATATCACCCAGCCATGTTGATTATTCCCGCCACTACCCTCAGCTCTTTCCCTCGGCTGGTCAAGCTGATAGTTCCAAAAGGATTCAATTTGCTGATGTTGGTTGTGGTTTTGGAGGGCTGCTCATAAGCCTTTCAACTCTGTTCCCAGAAACATTAATGATTGGAATGGAACTCAGGGACAAAGTTACCGAGTATGTCAAGGAACGAATTTCATCTTTAAGGGTAGCAAATCCAGGTCAATACCAAAACGTTTCTGTGGTGCGAACTAACTCCATGAAGTACATTCCCAATTACTTTGGGAAAGGACAGCTCTCAAAGATGTTTTTCTTGTTTCCTGATCCTCATTTTAAAGAGAAGAATCATCGCCGCAGAGTTATAAGTCCGTTCTTGCTAGATGAGTATGCTTATGTTCTTGAGGTTGGAGGAATTATATATACAATAACGGATGTAGAAGAGCTTGGAGAGTGGATGAAGTCTTGTCTGGAGAATCATCCTATGTTCGAAGCTCTGACTGAGAAAGAACTTGAGGCAGATCCAGTTGTTAAGCTCTTGAGCTCTGCAACTGAAGAAGGCCAAAAGGTTGCTAGGAATGGAGGACAAACTTTCCAGGCTGTATTCAGACGTATTGTGCCATCCGATCAAACATCCTAGACTTCTGCTACCTAACCTAGTATGCTGCTATTGGAAGTTGGAAGTGAAAAAAAAGCTTGCAGCATGATTGAAATTGCTGCATTACTGGTATAAAGTTGGCTTCACAAGGATCAGATGACCTTTACCATCTTTTATACGGAATGTGTGTGTATTTTCATTTTTAATTAACTGAACTTATGCGATACTAAAACAGGAGTGTTGTAGTTCGTGACTGAATCATTTGATTTTATCACTAGTGACAGTGTTCGTTAGTTCAAATTTGCCACCAATACGGGTCATCCTTTCTGCAAATTGAACGCGTTCTGAAATTCTCGGGTTAATTAAATTCGATTTGGGTATGTTAACTTACTGGAACAAAAATTCAAATATCAAATTAAATAATTTTAAGATTAAATATGTTTGGTTATTCTAAAATTGGGAATTTTTAATTTGGGTAAAGCAATTTTCCTTTTGTTTCTTCAAAATTGAATATCAAAAGTTAATTATTTGTAGAACAAAAAAGTTTCAAAAATATAAGTTTTATTTAACTATATTATTTTAAAATCTCGAATAATGTATCTTTAAATTAAAAACTATTAAAAAGGTTACTTTGTCAAACACGAAATAATTTTATTAAAATTTCATGTGATATTTTTATCTTCAATCTGGATGAACATTTAACACAAACATGTTTAATCTAAAAAAAGTTTCAGACTTTTGTACGATAGATATAACTAATCTATTATTATAAAACAAATGTTAGGACTAATCTAATATTTTCGAGGAATGAAAATCAATGACAACAAGTAAGAAAACTAAATAAATAATTTATTATAGAAATTGATTAGAAAGTGGTACTTTTGTGTAAACTTGGCCTTGGCCTGCATCGTCTTCCACAAACTCCATGAAGTCACTAGCTGTAGTTTGGTGTAAAGTCAGACCTTCTAGGATCAAGAAAACATCTTGTGAAAAGGGCTTTGTATCGTCACCTGATACAAATTCCTGAACCATATTGTTAACCTCAATCAAGCTACTCCCAGGTGTTTTCTTTATCCTCTTGCTTCTGATGAGTTTCCTAACATTTGAAACACTTTCCCACTTCCCAAGTTCTGCATATATGTTAGCAAGCAACACATAGTTTCCAGACTCTTCTGGCTCAAGCTCCAAAAGCTGTTCCATTGCAACAACAGCAATCTCAAGATTGCGATGAATCCTACAAGAACTCAACAAAGTGTTCCATATCTTGGAATCTGGTTGCATTGGCATCTTCATTATTGTGTCAAGAGCCTGATGAAGCCGTCCCCAGCGTCCTAGAAGATCAACTAGGCACCCATAGTGCTCAATCTCTGGCTCTAAATGATGATCCACCCTCATTACATCAAAATATCTCAACCCCTCCTTCCACAACCCTGCATGAACACAAGCTGACAAAACACCAACAAATGTTACCCCATTAGGAGCCACTCCTGCATTCTGCATATCTTCAAAAACTCGAATTGCCTCATACCCTTTTCCATGATTCGCTAGTCCCCCAATCATGGTACTCCAACAAATCACATCCTTCTCAACCATCTGATCAAACAACCCCAAAGCTTCATTAATGCAGCCACACTTAGCATACATTTCAATCAGTGCATTGCACACAGCTGTCTTCTTCAAAAACCCACTTTTCTCCGAGTATTTGTGAATCCACTTCCCAACTTCAAGAGCCCCAAGCTGTGCACACGCCGGAAGAACAGATATCACACTTATCTCATCAGGCTCAATACCCACCACTTGCATCTCGCGAAAAACCTCTAACGCATCAATAAAGCACCCTGCTTTAGCATACCCATTAATCATAGTCGTCCAAGACACGATTGTCCTACAAGGCATTTCATTAAACGCTTCCCTCGCACTCTTCATCCGCCCTAGCCTCGCGTGCCCCGAGATTAAACTATTCCACGAAACTGCGTCTCTCTCGGTCATTTCCTCAAACACTTGGTACGCACCACTCAAATCGCCACACTTCGTGTACATATCAATCAGCGCGTTATCCGTTATTGAGTGCGACTTGGGTCCAAATTTGCACACTTGCGCGTGAACTTGCTGCCCGAGGCGACGACACAGAATGCCTGCACACGACTTTATCACAAAAGGGAACGTGAATTTGTCTGCCAGAGCTGATTTCGTACCATGTCTCAGCATTTCTCTGAACACAGAAATTGCTAGAGAATGTTTGTGATTATGAGTGCAGGTTCTGATTATTGCGTTGTAAGAGAACACGTTTGGGTCATCTAGGCTTTGAAATATCAAGGTCGCGTAATCCACGTGACCCAAGTTGTCGCACAGATCCAACATTTTGGTGGCCAAATAGTTGCTCTGTGAGAGTGACAATTTCACGATGTGAGAGTGAAGCTTCTTCAGTTCCGCGATTTTCGAGCAGGTTCTCAGGGTTGCGACAAAACGGTTTTCTAATTCTCTTACTCCCATCGATGAGCGAGGGTCGACTATTGAGTAAGATTCTGAACAAGTGTTCCAAACGTCGTTTGCTTGATCAGGGAAAGCAAGTACACGGGGTTGTGGAGAAACTAGGGTTTAGGCATGATTTGGTTTTGAACAATGATCTTATAGATATGTACTCAAAATGTGGTACCATGGATTTGGCTTGTTCGGTGTTTGTTCGAATGTCTCAGAGAAATGTAGTGTCTTGGACGGCTCTAATGTGTGGATATCTGCAAAATGGTGATGCCAGAGCCTCTTTGGTTTTGTTTTCTAAAATGGGTCGTTCAGATGTTAGGCCAAATGACTTCACACTATCCACGAGTCTAAAAGCATCTGGGATTTTGGGAATCGCTCAGAATGGAATGCAGATACATGGCTTTTGTGCAAAATCTAATTTTGATCGGGTGCCTGTTGTGGGCAATTCTACGATGGACATGTATTCCAAGTGTGGGATGGTTAGGGAGGCAGCGCAAGTGTTCAACACTTTGACAGAGAGAAATGTTATAAGTTGGAATGTAATGATTGCTGGGTACTGCAACGATGGCAATGGTGGAGAGGCTTTGAGTCTATTTCGGGAAATGCAAGCTAATGGGGAAGTTCCAGATGGATATACATATTCAAGCTCGTTGAAGGCGTGTAATTGTGCTGGTGCAGTGGGAGAAGGAATGCAAATCCATGCGGCGTTAATCAGACATGGATTTCCTTACTTAGCTGAATCAGCTGTTGCAGGTGCTTTGGTTGATCTGTATGTAAAATACAGGCGCATGGCTGAAGCTAGAAGGGTGTTCGATCGAATTGAAGAAAAGAGTGTGATGACTTGGAGCACACTAATTCTTGGTTATGCACATGAAGATAATTTGGCAGAAGCCATGGACTTGTTTAGGGAGTTGAGAGAGAGCAGACATAGAATGGATGGGTTTGTACTCTCGAGTCTCATAGGGGTATTTGCTGATTTTGCTCTTGCAGAGCAAGGGAAGCAAATGCATGCATATGCCATAAAAGTGCCGTATGGTTTATTGGAAATGTCTGTGGCTAATTCAGTTCTGGATATGTACATGAAATGTGGACTAATAGATGAGGCAGATGCACTTTTCAGAGAGATGCTAGCAAGAAATGTGGTTTCATGGACAGTTATGATTACTGGTTATGGGAAGCACGGTATTGGGAATAAGGCAATTGAACTGTTTAACCAAATGCAAGTGAACGGAATAGAACCTGATAGTGTAACTTACCTGGCTGTGCTCTCAGCTTGCAGCCATTCTGGACTCATCAAAGAAGGTAAAAAATACTTCTCTAGTTTATGTAACAATCAGAAAATTGAAGCTCAAGTAGAGCATTATGCTTGCATGGTTGATCTCCTTGGACGAGGTGGACTCTTAAAGGATGCAAAGGATCTCATTGAGAAGATGCCCCTAAAGCCAAATGTGGGCATATGGCAAACACTACTTAGTGTTTGTAGAATGCATGCAGATGTGGAAATGGGGAAACAGGTGGGAGAAATAGTAATGAGATTGGATGGTAATAATCCAGCCAACTATGTCATTTTATCAAACATGTATGCTGCAGGAGGGTATTGGAGAGAGAGTGAAAAACTAAGAGAAACAGCAAAGAGAAAGGGATTGAAAAAAGAAGCAGGACGCAGTTGGGTAGAGATAGACAAGGAAATCCACATATTTTACAATGGAGATGGCATGCATCCTCTGATAGGGGAAATTCATCAAGTGTTGAAAGAAATGGAGAAGAGGGTGAAGGATGAAATGGGGTATGTTCATGGTGTAAATTTTGCCTTGCATGATGTTGAAGAGGAGTCAAAGGTAGAAAGTTTGAGGGTTCATAGCGAGAAATTGGCTATTGGGTTGGTTTTGGTTAGACGGGGACTAAAGGTAGAAAGTGTGATTAGGATTTTCAAGAACTTGAGGGTTTGTGGGGATTGTCATGCATTCATCAAGGGTTTGTCAAAGGTTTTGAAGATTGTTGTTGTGGTGAGAGATGCAAATAGGTTTCACAGATTTGAGAACGGCTTGTGTTCATGTGGAGATTACTGGTGAACTGATACAACAATTTTATAATCAGATTGAATCAACTTCTGGGCTCGCCCTATTGGCATGTATATAGCAAACTGAAGTTCTTACAATTATATTCCCTAAAATGGACAAGAAACAAATATAGATGATTGAAACATAAAACAGAATAAAAACACAATCCGATGCCACCATCCTTCAATTGTCACTGTAATGTCCAATGTCGAATTACATCGTACTTAGTTACAACAAAGTGACTATTAGAAAAAGAGGGGAGTTACTTAATACCCCTAATATAGAGTACTTGGATGAGGTTAATGAGTTATATATAAATGAAGTGAAGGGAAGGAATTCTTTCATATTGCGTCCTTTGTAAATTCAACTTGAAATCTGTGAATTATAAAGGAATCTTGTAAGGAAGTTATCTCTTATTTTATGTTCTTTTACAATCAAGAAATTTCATATTCTAGCCTTTTTATTTTGTAATTTAGATTCCTAAAAGTATGGTTAGCCTTTTACAATCAAATTTCTTGTTTTTTTTTCTTCTTTCGTTTATTTTCCAGTTTTCAATTTCAAACCAATTGTTTGACTTACCAGAAGGTGGAGCTGCTACTCTAAGCAGGAGCAAATCCCAATTGATGGAATGCTGAAGTTGAGGATTCCGAGGTTGAAGAAAACATTCGAGTCCTCCGTGCCACCAAAAAATTAATATTTTCAACAAGTTTTCTATAATTTTACTTTATCCCTCATGCAATCTTGTTTTAATATATTATTTTCTCATCCATCATACAATTTTGTTTTAATAGATTTTAGCCAGTAGGAAAGACAGATGAAAACTGATAGAGAGCATATTATAAATACTTCTTTAAATAAATAATAATAACAAAACCAGATTTTCTTTTTATAGCTATTTCATTGTTAGAATAAAAAATTATCTTCATTAAGAAAAAACATACAATTTATAAAATTCATGTTTAAAATCTTTAAAAACCAGATTATCACTCGAATTCTGAACATGTACAGATTTGTCATCCAATTAAAAAAAAATATATCCAATGAAGAAATACTATATTCGTTATTTCGATACTATATTCTTAAAGTATGTTTATACCCTAGGCCTTGTTATGCTGGTAGAATTTTCATACTGCGCATCCAACTGAAGAAAAGTGTGTTTGAGAATTAAAATTAAAAAAAAAAAACGATGAGGTTTAATCCTAGTTATAAAAAATGACAGTGAAAACAAAGAATGATAAAATTAAAATACATTTTAACAGCGATTGAACCATTGCTATAACTAATAAATAAATAAATAGATACATTCAAAGTTATAGCCTGTGCAACTGACAATCTCTACCATGGAATAATATGCTTCTCAAGTTGGATTCCTAATATGCTTTTCTCAGGTTGGATTCCTAAAGAAGGGATGATCGAGAGCTTGAAGAGCTGTTAGCCGTTTGGTTGGGTCATATGATAATAAGCCATGTAACAAGTCAGTTAAGGAGGACCTTGAAGAGTCCACACTTCGAGATACAATATCCTACATTAACAAATAATTATAGGTCATTACACAACCTCAATATCACCGAACTAATTAATTGAAGACTCAACCCCAGGAATCACTGATAAGGCAGACAGTAGGAAACATAACAAACCTTCAGATGACCGAGCTTCTTTACTGCATTGATGCTCTCCCTAGAAATAGCTCCTTCAGGCCATCTTAGTCTTGATCCACGCTTGAAATACTTTTCTGCGCCCTTACTACGTATTGAAGAGCAGATGAACAATAGAGATGTCATTGTGTAAATTTATTAAAACTCTAATAGTTCATTGTTCAGCCTTTTGTTTTCACAGACAACCATTGATTCATAAAATGTAAGACTCTCTCCAATTTGGAAGGGGAATTTAAGAAACAATCTATAAATTGACCACTTACTTGGACCTTCGAATCATGTGCTCTGGAATAGGTCCCAAAACTCTCTCCATCATTGCCAGGTGCTCCAAGTTTTCATGAGTCTGAAACAATGCCTCACCCTGACAAAAGTTCCACACATTAGACCCCGAGACTAGTTGTTCCAGATTCAAGTCACACCTAATATATATTCATAGATGGAAAACAAACCGTGCATAGTTCGATAAGAATACATCCAACACTCCACAGGTCACATGGATATGACCACCCTAGACCTGCAATTATAATTAAATATGCCAGTGAGAATACATTAACAAGAACATATTATATGCCACAGGTTCCGGTAGTCCAATTTTATTTGGTCAGACAATGCTCAATCAAGTAAATAGCCCATATAGCAGTCTCTGATGACCTCATTACATCAGGTCATGACTAGATTTGGCACTTCAAATTTTTTTTATCATACCTCACAACATCTACCTTAGAAAAGATCCAAACAAGCAGTCCACTTAGGGACAAGGTAGAAAATTATCAAATGTACAAGTGAAACAATGCGCACCAAAAGGTAGTTCAAGACAATAGACATAAAACAAGCAGTCCACTTTGGGACAAGCTAGAAAATTATCAAATGTACAAGTGAAACAATGCGCACCAAAAGGTAGTTCAAGACAATAGACATAAAACATGCAAAATAATGAGACAAATACTGTAAAAAAAGTCTTTTACTACGGTGCAGAGGATTCGCCAGCCAATACGGTGAACAACAAAAAATCCAGCAAAATATAAAGTTACAAACAAGCATGTTGTCCCTGGAAGTTTGAAAACAAAAGTGCTGTACAAATTGACAACATTTCAACATGTTAAAACACTATAGCCATCATCCATAATTTTCGTTCAGACACCGCATATTTTCTATGTCACACACCTCGACAGGGCAATAGAAAAACAAGTAAACATTCTGAGCGGCCAAAACCATACTTAGTTACCTAGAATAATCTCAGGGGCTCTGTAATGCCTTGTAGAAACAATGGAGCTATGATTCTGATTATCATATGCAGTACTACCAAAATCAATCAGCTTAATAGCACTAGACTTGGGCAAGCACCTGAACTGCGTTTCATCTGAGGAAACTCTCTGTACCAATCCAATTATTTTCCTTAAATATATTATAACTGAGTCTACAAACATTATTAAGTTTCCATCCAAAAATGTTAAATACCTTATAGCTAGGGAGCTTTACATATTCAGAAGAAACCAGAAGAATATTTTCTGGCTTCAGATCAGTGTGGATTAGGCGTAGTTCATGCATATCTGAATATGATAAAGAATAAGAAAAAGTTAAAGTAAGCAGACACAACTAAGATACACTGTATCCCTGGAAAAAGAAAGCAGGCTAAGGGAAAAGGCATGGTTTGATCAGTAAACAAGAGACTTAGGAATGAAACAAGAGAAATAAACTGAAGGCCAAGAATAATCCACAGACATGCTACAGACTCCAAAAGCTGTCGTCCAAATTCCCGAACAAGATCCACAGGGAATGGGCAGTATTTATTTCTCTTTAGAAAATCAAATAAGCTTGGTCCAAGCTTCTCAAAGACCTGATAACACCATTAAAATGCATTGAAAGGAATGTTTCTGCTCAGTTATCAAATCCATGAATAAAGCCCACACGGACATAAATGAAAACACTATAGCTGAAGAACTTAACACTCATTGGTTTGCAAGATGAATGAGGATCTATCACTTATCCTTCCCAAAGAACAAGAAGAAGAACAGATAACAAAGAGGAATGCACATAGCACTGGAGAAAAAAAAAACTAAATCTAGATTGATTCAAAATTTCAAGCATTCCATCCATTCTCAAAACAACAAAAAATCAACCCTTCCTCAACCCCACCTCTTAAAAGTAATGTAGCAACTCCTACTCCATCAATTTTCTCAAAATAAACTTTTTGAATATAGAAAATCAAGGAAATGAAATTTTTAAAAGAAATACAATAAGCATACTTACAATGCATATGTGATTTCGGTAATCAAACCAATTTCGGATCTGTACACATCTGCAAATAGTATACAGAATGAAATAAATACTAATCATCCCCTGATAGGATAAGCAATGAGCAATAAGCAAATTCCAGTATCCAGTTTACTCCATAAGATTCATACCGTGAGTTTCCTCTATCGTTCTTCGCTAGATGTTGAAGCACATCAACCTCGAGCATGGCTGCTTCTCGATATTTCCGTATGCTTCTAACTACCTTGACAGCCACATATTCTCTAGTTTGGCGGTCCCAACATTCCAATACCCGACCAAATGTGCCTACAGCACTAGCAACATGCTGAATGACACAAGCACAGTGACAATAAAATTAAAATCTTTTGTATTGAGAGGACACTTGACCGCTAACCTTCACCCATCTTGCCGAGGATTTTATCTGTTTATAAATGAAAAAAATATATACATATTAACACGAAAACTCCCAAAAATAAGAAAACAACACCAATCTTGCATTAGTGATGACAGAATCAAACAGATTAATATTTGTTGTTTTTAAAAGATATAGCAAATTAAAATTTAACCTGAATTAATCTGATTTTTCAAACTCGTCTAAATAGGACAATTAAATTACAATAAATCCCTAGCACTGAAAGAATTACATCTAGGAGTGAGATTTTCGCCAAGATTGAAGACATAATGTCCTTCGCGATCGTCGTCCCTTCTTGGAGGTGAAGCGTGCTTTCTTTCAATTCCTTCGTCACCAGGCACCGGCAGAGCCAGTTGAGGCTACAATGAACGATGTTAAAGCTGAGCATATAAACTTGAATAAAAAACCCTAATCCAAACCGAATTGGAAAATTGAAAGAACCCTACCTCTGGCACTGTGGGAGGGGCTACGTCCCATGCGAGACGAGGGCGTTTCCGCGTACGTTCCATGTGATTACTTTCGAATGAACGAATTAATAATCGAACATATCTGCGAACAAAAAAGATTAAATCTCTATGATTTAAACTCTAAAATCGCTGCGGTGGAAGGAGGAAGAAAATGCAGTTGCACAGAGAAAATCCTTTTTCAGCTTGCAGAACTAACAGGTCTTAGGGTTCAGGTTTTCTTTTTTATTTTTCCTTTTCTCTTTTTTGTAAGATGAGTCTGTGCTGATAGAGCTAAAGGACAGCGGCTCCTTTCATTTTTAAATTACGGGTTAAATATGTTTTTGGTCCCTCAAGTTTTTAATTAAATTTAGAATTGATCTCTCTTTAAAATTTTTAACCAATTTAGTCATTCATCTCTAAAAATGTATAGATTTAGTCACTTTAATCAGATTTATTAAGTTTATCTAACGTTTTAAGTTATGATAGTTGTGACCAAAAAAAAAAAATCTAATTACTTATTTATTACAGTATACTTATAAATATTTAGAGGCAAAAATTTATACACTAATATATAACTATATTTAAAATATTCACATTTATATATATATATATTTACAATACTACATACTTCCTATATCCACATTGTTTAGTACATTTTATATTTTCTATACTGGAAGAGGAAGAAGGGTTATTTATTTACATTTTCCCCCTCATATGCGGTTTATCAAACAGGTGGAGGGAAAATGTTATGGATAGGATTCACTTGGACTGTTGGGGGTAAATAAAAG
>Ga0099822_1008955_pt1 | contig 12711 bp, 3 predicted proteins | sample CowpeawhiteBW_FD_76839 | JGI IMG/M metagenome (GOLD analysis project Ga0099822, IMG submission 76839) | Root nodule microbial communities of legume samples collected from California USA - Cow pea white BW | ecosystem: Host-associated > Plants > Roots > Nodule | place: USA: California | collected... | reverse complement strand
ATATATATATATATATATATATATATATATATATATATATATATATATATATAAAAGATAACATAAATTATCTCTATATGTTTTTAGATATTGGTATAATGGGTTTGTCATACAAACAATAAGTATAATATATAAAAAATAATGATATCATAATAAAACAACTCTAACTCAATCAATTTATCACAGTAATAGATTGATAATTCGATTCGGTTCATCCTGATTTCATCACAGACACATATATAACCTTTTCAATAAGTACCATTATGACTCATCATAAACTTGTTAATAATTAATGATAAATGTAAAATTTGGTCTTATGTGATCACCTAAATGTGTGATTGATGTATCCTAAGCCTTTAAACCAAGTTGTTCAAATAGTGTTCTCCATAGTGCGTCCTTTTGTATATCTATCAAAAATATTTCTCTTGCAAAACAACTGCTTTCTTCTCATATTCTCAAGTTAATTTTTTTAACATCATGATTTTGTACCATCGGAACAAACTCTTTTTCAACTCATTCAATAATTTCTTAAGACATACATTGTAATAAATTTTTCATTTTGCTAAAAAAAATTACGGAGGAAAAATATTTATAACAAATTTTTCATTAATTTGCAAAAAAACAACGAAAGAAACAATTTATAGTTTCTTCATAATAAAATAACTACAAATTTACTATAATATATATTTATAGTTAATCTCTCATTAATCTCTCACTAATTTGCGATAAAATAATAAATAAATAAAATTATAATTTATTCGTAACAAAATAACTACAAATTTACTAGAAAATATATTTGTAGTTAATCTTTCTAATTAAAATTATACTAAAATTAATATAATTTTATTTATTTTTAATTTAAATATTTTAAAATTACTTTTTAAAACATCATCGTATATATTAAAATATAAATATTAATAAATAAATTAAAATATATAATAAAATAAGACAGGAAATTGGATATAAAATTTTAATTTTAGTAAAAGAATTATAAGTTTAAGAAAAATATAAATTAAAGAAAGAGATAGCTTGATATATACTTTAACTAAAAATGGTTATCATTTTTTATTTACTAAAACAGCCTAAAAAAATATTAAAATTGTTTTCTACTTTTTTATTTAGATTTCTCTATTTAGAAAGTATGTTTTTTAATTTTTTTGAAAGAGATGAACCAGTAAAGTCTTTGTGCCCTTCTCTCGCATTTTCAAACACTTCAAACATTCACTTTCTTCTTCTTGTCCTAGGTTTTCACTATTTCGGACCTTCATTTTCTTAAGGTTTAATTCAATTGCAGATTTCAATTACACTAATTCATTCTTCTATTATCTTTACTAACTTCTAATTTTCGTTTTTCTTCTTCCTCGTTTGTGTTTTCGATCATCCCCGTTCACTATCTATCCCTTCTCCTCACTCACACTCCAACCCCCTAGTTGTAGGTACGTAATTTCCTCATCTCATAAATTTTCCTTTCTCCTTCAATTTTCCATTTCCATGTCTTATTATACTCATCGTCTCAATTTCCAAGGAGAACACTCTTTTCAGTAATGGGACTAGGGTTTTTTCGATATTGAAGGTGAAAGAAGCTAACATCATGTATTTTAAGTTTTAGGATTTTCATTCAGAAAACTATTTTAGGGTTTAGGTAGTGATTGAATCATTGTTTCCATTATTGTGTTATAATCACGATGTTGAATAACAAATTCCAATTTAGTCTCTTCAGAAACAAATTGGATGTTTCCTAACTAACAAAGTTTAAGGGAATTTCAACCCATAATCTTTATAGTTTGGATGTTTAGATTTTGGATAATACATTTGAATCAACTGAATGTTTCTATCAAACATTTTTTTCTTTGTTTAGTTATAAATAAACTATTCACTATTAGGACAAAAAAAAAAACCCAAAATTTGTTTTGTGAAGTTCATATGTCAAGTTTCTATCATATGTGAAAATATGTGTAATTCTCTAAAAAGATTTCGAAGATTCCTTTTGTTCATATGTACTTATTTATTTAATATTAATTAATTAATGTGTGATGCTAATATGTTATTACTTTTTAATTTGTTATATTTCTTTCCATGGATTTTTAATTTGTTATATCAAAGTAAAGGAATAAAATATTTTGTTTAGAAAAGTATAAAGAAAAAAATGATAAATTCAAGGAACTAAAATTTGAATTTTATGATGTGTGACACCAATTTGAAGTGACTTTTATCTCTATTGAATTTTTTGATACAATGTTTTTGAGTAGATTTTTATTTTGAGACCAACTATAAGTACAATGAGACCTGATAAAGGATGGATGTTGCGAAGAAATGATTAATTTGGTAGTGTTATTGAGGAATTCAGAAATGACATTGATGACTTCATTCAAATAGCTAAAAGAGATCTGAAATTGGTTGATGTAACATGATACATATCAAGTCCATGAGGAAAATGTGGGAATAGTTATTGGGATATATCATTTAACGTTGAAGAGCACTTGTATCACCATGGATTTATGGATGGTTATAAATGCATGTCTTAATCATTGTATACTATATTACAAATAATTACGACAAATTAACTACAGATTAGTGAGAACAAAATTATGACAAATTAGCTACAGAATAACATGAACATAATTGCGATAAATTAGCTACGTATTTGTAAGAATAGAATTGTGACAAATTAGCTTCAGATTAGCGAGAACAAAATTGCGACAAATCCGCTACAGATTATCAGGAATAGAATTGCAACAATTAACTACGGATTAACGAGAACAAAATTGCGACAAATTAACTACGAATTAGCGAAAATAAATTGTGAAAAATAGTTATGAATTAGAGAGAACAAAATTGTGAAAAATTAACCACAAATTAACGATAAAAAAATCGCAACAAATAAGCTGCAAACTTATGAGAACAAATTTGCAAGAAAGTAACTACAAATTAGTTAGAATTTATAAAACTTTATGATTTCAAATAACGAGGGATTAAGGATGGATTAATTACATAATAACAAAAAATTATATCTTTCTTTAATTAACTACTTAGATGTAGCTTTAGAGCATTTCGTGACAATTTGATAATTAATCTGTCACAAAATTCATTAACGAAGGATCAACTAAGGAATAGTTAGAAAATATTTTGTAACTATAATATGAATTTTTTTTTGTAGCGATAGATTTTCTTTTTTTCATAATCATCAACAACCTTGAAGTTATTCCAATGTAAATAGTCTCCCCCAAATGTTGACGTAGAAAGATTGCCTTGGAATCCAATTGTTGAAACTCAATATTATATTATTAACAATTAACATCAAATTCATGAAAAGTATTTTATCTCACTTGAGATAATATTATTATAATAAATCACCTACCCTTGGACAAAATATTCACCACCAGTTTTTGTGAATCTTTCCTTCTGCACACCTAATATTCCTTCCTTTTTTGTTAATGTCTACTTACATTCAATCACTCTATGATTTTTAAGTAGGTCCACTTGTATCATGTGTGATTCCTCTCCAAAAGTTCTAGCTCTTCTTTTTGTGGAATGTTGTAATTGTTGACTTTGTATACTCTTGTTTGAAGTTTATTGGGTTTTGAGTCTACATAATTAATAATATTTGGAGTTCTTAGACTTAACAATAGATTAGTCTTAGCAAGAGATTAAGAGGGTTTGCTACAAGTGGCTTTGTGTATCTGTGTTTGTAATAATAAGGATTGAGGAAGAGATCGTATATATATATATGACCATTACTAAAAGAGATAAATAACGAGAAAAAGCACAAAAATAACATAACAAGGAGGAAACATTATATTAATTAACCTTGAAAAGAAAAAGATTATTGTGTTTGCGTCTATTATAGTTTATCATATATACACATCTTAAAGAAACAATTTTTTTTTTTTAAATGTAAACAGTACGTAAAATTAACTTATTTTGGATAATGTCATATATCGTTGTTGTAAAGTTACTTTGTATATGATATGCTTTTACGGAGGAGAAGGTGTGCCAATGAATTAAATGCGTATATACCATTTTGTTTTTTCATCACTGTAACCATAACAAATAACAACAGTAACATAGTGGCTCATATTTTAGACAATATTTTTTCAACAGTAAAATGATTTTCTTGCCTCCTATCTAATTCACTTTTTTTTTATTCAACTAAAAAAAAAATCTTCTCTATTTCTTAATTATTTTTTTCATTTTAATAACTTAACACAATTTTCTTTTACCTATTACTTTACTACACACCATGTCCATCACTGATAAGGATGAAGTCAAATTGATTTAAACACGTGATACAATTGACACACAGAATTTCATTGAGCCCCACTGTACCATCACGGCGAGTTATTAAATTTGGTAACCTTAAGAGCCTTTCACTTGAGTGGATGAATAAGAGGAATATAAATTGGATTGTTCGGATCGGATATAAAAGTGAATTGTGTGTTGTATTTTTAAGAAATTTTGAGGTATTTGTGAGTGAATAGAAGTAAAATATATGGAAGTTTATTAGTAATTTAATTGATGTGATATATTAAAAAGATATTTTAATAGAGGTAAAATATAGATTATTATATTATCCATAATGTAATAAGTTGCATAAATTATTATTTGTATGAGTTATAATTATTTTGTTACTTTTTTTACTACTAAAATTGAAAGAAATAAATTATAAAAATTAATAAAATAATATATTTTTTTCATAGTATATTGTAATAAATATGTTCAGTTACCGAGTGGATCGATTCTAACGAACGAAGATCGTATCCGATGAGTAGGGAATTGGATCTGCACACAAGGGATCTAATCACTCTCTCCAACTTCACCCATTCCTCCAAGCTAATGTTGGATTTGATCTTGTATGTTGGGATTGGTTCCAACAATCACGGATATTAATCCTCTTAACCATGCTACATTGCAGCATGTGAATAAAACATAACCCAGGGTAAAATGATCTTCATTTCACTAATCTTTCAAACATGCTTGTATTACGTGAGATCGCAAAAATGATGTATCTCGCTAATCGTTGCTTTCGCTCGCCCTTAATTCAACGCAAACGAACGTCAAAATCACCTAATTCATCTTTTCTTTTTCTCTCAAACAGGAAATGAATTGAAGCGAACATAACATAAGGGTTGGGTAAAAAAATTCAATTTTCTTGATCTAATTTACTTCTTCTTCGATCTAATCTATTTTATTAAAAAATCCTAATCTATTTTATTAAAAATTCAATCCATTTAAAAATTATTTTATTAAATCTGAATTATTTAAAAATTTCAATTTGATCTACATTTTATATATTTTATGGATTCAATATCAATTTTCTAAATTTAGATTTTCAAATATGGATAATCCAAATTTTCAATCTAAATTTTTAATTGAGTTAGGTTGAAGGTCAAGATAGACTAGTCCAAATTTGACCAGTTGACACAATTCAAATTTGCTTGCATTTAATAAAATTTGTCCGATAAAAAAATTGACCAAATTCAATTAAGTTGGTCCTCGTTAAAATTTGGTCAAGTCCTCGTAAACTAAATTTGATTGTATTTGACGAAATCGAATCGGACTGAAATTTGACCATAAGCTTATTGTGTATTTTTACCGGTGGGGTAAATTATAAGAGTGATGAAAGCAAGAGTAGTTTTAGTTGATGTTGCGTCGTTATTAATGAGATACTGTGCAGACTCAGATCTTGTCTGTGTGGTGGTAGATAGAAAATGCAGAAAAGCGTTTTTATGAGAAAATGTGGGTGGTTTCATAATCTGCCACGATTCGTGATACTTAACCACTTTGGCATCTTATGTTGGGTTGGTATTGATAATTGCATAGTATGAAAAGTTGCGGATATATTGGTCATCCATTCATAGGACCTACTTCACAAACACTTGGCTGCATTCATGTCTCACTTTTACCATCGACTACTGAATAGGGTAATCATATACTCATACACCTTCTTTATTACGTACTTCTACCCACCTACATGCAACTCATTCAATATATCACTACATTTCCATGCATTTTTTAAATTATTTAAATCGTCTTCGCAGTACATACGTTGCATTGTATGTAGTTTCTTTACGTTTTATTCAATATCAAAAGGGCTAAAACCGTTAGAAACGGAGTATAAGTCTTATCTCTAGTCGATAGTAGATGAAATAGAATGTTCAACAAATTTTATTGGGATAGTCTTTTTTTAAAGAATGACACTGATATCAGGTTAAAAGTAGAGTTTAAGTCTAATTCAATTCCATAAATTACCGTGTAAAGTGATGTTTGTATCACACTTTTATATATATATATATATATATATATATATATATATATATATATTATAAAATTGTCTTATCTTTAGTCAATGTAGAACTTTCAACAAAATCTATTATTACATTCAAAATAATACTATGATTATTTTTCCGTTAGATGAGATTATTAACCAAACTTAAGTTGAAAAAAATTACTTGCAAGAAAACTTAACTTTTCGGCTTAAATTGAAACACACCCATAATTTGGTGTGAGTTGAATTGTAGGGAAGGTGTCTAACAATAATGAGTGATGATGACCTTTTTAATGCATGAGGCAACGTGAGATCTCACTTTCATTAGATATAATAGGTGAATTTATCGTATATAAATACAATTGTAATCTTATAAGTTAATTTCATAAAATTAAATTAAATTTAAAGTCTATTTTAAAAAAAAAAAGAAGATTCAGATTCTACAAAAAAATATTTTAAATCTTTTAGTTTGTATAAAAAATCTTATTCTTAAATCTGTATTATAATTTAAGACCACGGCAATATATTTGGTTTTATGAAATTAAATTAAATTAAACTTTACTTTATCTATATTTCGGTATGCAAACACAAATCATATCCTCTATACCATGTAGTGTGTTTGGTTTTTAAATATTAAGTCTCCCGAAAATAAATTATAACTTTTCTTAACTTTTCAGGTGTTAGAATATAATTTCTTAAAACACAATAAAACATAAAGAGAAATTAACATAAAGTTATAAATGAACGTGGTTTTGATTGATAACTATGAATAGATTAAAATGTTAGAAATAATAATATATTATAGGTTAAAGGATAATTATGGAATTTGTTGAAGATTAATATAAACCTCTTATTATATAATATTGTTTGTTGTTGTAATTAAATATGGGATTATATTTAATGCTGTGATAGAGTATGATCACTCAATCATTAATTCAGTGGATCCCTGAAGCAATGTAAGTTACGATTGAAGCTACATTTGGTTGTTTGTGTGAGAAAGATGTGAAGACAAATTTTGTCTGTTTTTAGACCCCATAAATGCTAAAAGGACATTGAAACACATTATTACATTTAAGTAAGAAAAGAGAGTGAAACATTTCTATATTGTGGCTAAGGGTTGCTCAACTAACATCTTGTATTTGAAATCATGTTTTGTGTGATTTAATGAACTATTACTTGAAAAGTATACTATGGAAATTGGTTTGAAATTAAATTCATTTAAGAAGTGAATGTTTGTTGAAGTTCCAATTTTGTCGGTTATTTAACAGTGTCATTATATGTTTTTTTTTCTTTTTTTCTTAAGTCTCTTTGTGTAATCTTAATATTTGAAAATTTTTAGATGTTTTTATAAATGAGTTCTTTATTGATTATAAAACAATTGAATTATTTTATTGATGATTTTATCATTTGTTTTGATTTGAAAATATAATTATATTGATTTGATTTTGAGCTGTAACTAAAAGAAGGAATGTAATATATGGATAATGATAAATTTTTTTTATCAAAGTTACAATAACTATTTCTATTATAAAACTACCATCATAATAAATAAATATTTTAACTACAAAATTTCACTTAAACTTATATAATTTATTTTAATTATTAATATATATTTTTAAGAAAATCAAATTTAATTTAGAGACGGAGATAAAAAAATATTATAAATTGAAAGAATTTCACTTAAACTTATATAATTTATTTTAATTATTAATATCTTTTTTTTAAGAAAATCAAATTTAATTTAGAGACGGAGATTAAAAATATTATAAATTGAAAGAGATAAAAGATGGTGGATTAAAAGATATAAAAAAGAAAGTCAAATGTAAAACAAAACAAAAAAAAGGGTAATTTGAAATAGTTTTAAGATAATTTTTTTTTTATTTTGTATTTTTCATTGACCTTATTAGGTAGCGACTGTTTGAAAAAAAAAATTAAGACTTTGTTCCTTTGAAGAGATGAATTTTGAAAAGAATGTGAGAATGAATTTGGATATATCTAAGTGTATGGATATGTGTGTTTTTTCAGTAGATTTATAAGGTAAAGTGAGTGAATTTGGAGATAAATTTTATGAGAATCAGTGAATGATTCGAGTAATGTGATAGACAAGACAAAAACAATTATAATAGATAAAATTTTAAAAATACCTAACTACCCTTCTAATAAAAAAAATTAAATAATTTTTAAATAAGTTAAAAATATTATATTTTAATTATTATTAATTATTATATACATATATATATATATATATATATATATATATATATATATAAACATATAAATAAAATGATAATTTTTTAAACTTAATATAAATAATATAATAATATATAAATGTAATTTTAAATTATATTCTAATGATATTCTGCCGCTGATTATAGGTAGAGTTATTAAGAGGATAAAGTTATTATGACAAATATTTAATAAAATGACACATTTATATTTAAGTTAACTTGGAATAGTTTTACGTTAATTAAATATTATAATCGATAAAAATTGAATATATCTTGTTTTTATAATAACTCACCTTTTTTTTTAAATCAACAAAACTATATATTGATTTAAGTTGGGTGTTTATATTCTATATCATGTATTTAATTTTATAAGATGAAATGTTTTTGTATGTGTGATTAATATTAGTAGACATAATTAAAAATATACGTGAATTAAAAAATAATATATTTTTTAAATTTGTTAAAGTTTACTAAAAAGTACTTATATTTTATCTTTTGAACTGTACGGACCTATGATGCACAGATACGATACGTGTATCGAATACGACACGTATCCGATACGTTGATACATTTATTTTTAAAATAATAAGACACGATATGTGATAGATACATGATATATGAATAATGAAAAGTGTACAATAATTCTTCAAACATAATAAATATATGATTGTTAATGTGTGAATCCAAATTTTATAATTAGAGACCAATTATTTTGGTAATCAAAACCTTGTAGCTAATGTTAGTGACCAATTTAAAAATCAATTTATCATTAAAATTATATTAATTATCAATTTAGATATTAATTATAATTTTTTGAAACTATTTTAGTTGTCAATTTGGTCAGTATATAGTGACTTATTATTTTTTGTCACTAAAATTGGTTACTATTCAAAGATTTTATTGTAGTGTATTACTATTTTATAAACTAGATACTTTATTGATAAATATCGTTAAAGTATCCGACACGTATCGTGTCGGATACGGATACGTGACCGAAGTTGAAGTATCGGTGCATCATAGATACGAACTCATTATTTAATAATTCATTATATTTTAAATTATATTCTTAATCTCATTTAGAAGCTGTACAAATTTTTTTTAATAAAAGTTTAATGAGAAAAGAAAGAATGAAGGTACAACATTTTTATTTAATTTAATTTATATTTTTTGATTGAATTTATTTTTAAGGAATGAAGAGAAAATAAGAAGATATGGAATATCTTGATGTACTTATTTAATTTGAATATTTTTATGTATAATTTTCCTTTTCATTATTTTTGTATTGATTAGGACTCGTTGACGTGACGGTTATGAGGGTACATGTGAGAATGATGACACAGATTATAATTTCTAACTTACAACTATTAACAAACCTAACAATACTTACGAACTAAAACTAAATAGTAGAAAAATTTTCTAAGTACACAAATCAAATTTAAAATATTCATAGAGTTTTTGGGATATGGAACTGTTTGGGAAAATTAAGTGTTTGATATTTATAGTGATGCACTTTGGCGTTACTTAAGCAACCCATAACGCTGACTTGCATTGTACAGTACTTCCAAAACAATGTAAGAGAAGATTGAATGGCATGAGTTTTTTCAATGACATTTAACCATACAAAACGTTAGCAGTACTATTTTGATATTTTCCTTTACTTTGTTGTGCTAGAGAAAATAGGTGCGAAAGGGAAAGACTCTCCACGGCGAGGAAAACGGAGGAGATCCTCTACGGAGAGGGTAAGAATTGCGAGGTTAGGGTTAATTATTATTGTTGTTGTTGTTAGAAGTTTTGATTCTGAAATTATTATGTACATGTGAAGGTATGTGTGTTTGAAATTTAGGAAGGGATGGGTAGAAAGATGCGTTTGTTTTATTGTAAAATTTGGGTGGATGGATACATCCCTTTCGTATGTAGAACCAGCTAGCATAGCGAGTATGTGACAGGGACAGAAAAAGTTGCACAAAACGACAGTTACACTTGTTAGGGCCGGGAATGGTTAAAACTTGAAACGTTGGATTTGGATGTGGAGGCAGTGAGGGAAATTGAATTGTTGAGTTGAGAAGGGAAGGGAAGAAAAAGGAGAAAAACAAAAGAGGGTACAATCTGTCTCTCGTAGCTGGCGCTTTACCTCCATTATTTTTGGTTTTGGACAGACAAGGGTGTGTTTGGTTCTCTGACTACACTCACTCACTCCTTCTCTCTTCTCAGTGTACCACACGCTGCCACTGCCCACTGCCACTATGGCCCAGCGTCAACTCTCTCCTTTTCCCCCCTACCCTTCCACCTCCTCTTTTGTCTTCCACTTTACTCTCCCACTACCACTCCTTTGAATCAAACACAATACTTTCACATTCACAACTTCACAACCAACCCCTATCTCTCTTTCTCTCTCCCTCTATCTCTCTCTTCTCTCTTCACTCTTCACTCTTATTCTTGTCAAACAGACCACAATGAATAATAACATCAATAACAATACACTTTAGCCTGTCACCACACCTCTCATCACCAACAATGGGTTCAGACGCTGCTGCCACCAAACTCTCCTCTTCTGAGTCCCTCAACGGTTTGAAATTCGGCCAAAAAATCTATTTTGAGGATGTGGGTCTGGCTACTCCAGCCACTTCTCTTACTTCTGCTGCTGCTGTTGCTGCTGGTGTTACTTCTTCTTCCTCTTCCTCTTCAAGGAAAGGAAGAGGTGGGTCTGTTCAACCAGCTCAGCCTCCAAGGTGTCAAGTTGAAGGGTGTATGGTAGATCTGAGTGATGCTAAAGCTTACTATTCTAGGCACAAGGTCTGTGGCATGCACTCTAAATCCCCTACAGTCATTGTTGCTGGCCTTCAACAGAGGTTTTGTCAACAGTGTAGCAGGTCAACCCTTCTTTCATTGTTGTTATTACCTGAAACAAAAAATTCTTTCCTTTTCTTCTTCTTGCGCTCTTTTAATATTTTACTATAATAGGTGAGGTAAGATAAAGTAGGGTAGGGTGTTGTTTATTTTATTAAAAAAATTGTCCGTTATTCTAAGGTTTTGGGGTGCCTGTGGTATAGGTTTGTAGGTGAGATATGTTATCCTGTTTTGTCGTTGCAATTATAGGCTTGTTATTTATTTGGTGCTGTTGGTTTAGTTCCTTAATCGTGGTTTTGCTTTTGTTCAAGTTTTGGTGTGATTCTTTGTGTCTGTTCTGGAGATGTTTTGTTCAGTTATGATTTGGTTGATTGTGCACGGTGTACTTTGCTTTTTCCTCTAGCTCAGCTTTAAAGTGCTTATCTGAACGGCTGTCTGATAACGCGTGTGAAATATTGTTTTCCTTTTGAGCGAATTGATTCTTGCACCCCAGGTGTGTTTGGTATTAAAAATAATAACTTGGTTTGTACGGAAAAGGTTTGAAGTGGGTGTGCAACTTGTAGTCTGAAAATCACAATACACTACACTACTCTGCTGTTCTACCTCTAGCCTTGTGGGGTTGGGGTATGTGCTGTTATAATTTCTGATTACTATTTAGTGATTGGATTTCATGTTTTAGGGAAATAATGATTGTTTTTTCTATTTATAGATTACTGAAAGATCCTTTGAAGAAAACCTATTATTTCTCAAATATAATATATTACCTAACGTGAGCAAACTTTATAGGTCCGTATCCGTGAAAAGATGAATCCAGGTATTTCAGTTTAGTGTTATGAATCAAGTGTTTTATCATGTGTTATTTGTGCTACAAAAGCAATCCCTTTTGATCTTAGTGAACCTTGGGTTGTTGGTTAAGGGCTTGCATTATTATCATAATGATAGTTTTCTGCTAATTGGACTATGAGAGTGGCCACAACCTTCCATTGTCTGGCCATCCATAAAGTGGGTCCTGGTAATAGATAATGAGATTTTATATGGCTTAAGCTTGATAGATTGTCTAATTGTTCATGTATTGCCTCCAAGACTCGTGTTACTTTTCATTCTCTGTAGTTTTGACTTCATTATCTCTTTATTGAGAATGAGTGCAATTGGTGTTGCTGGATCATGCAATCCGAACCACACGCCTTGCTTATGTGCCTATTTTCTTTCTATCATGTTTTATGATTCTAGCTATGTAGACTGTTTTTGTCACATCTACTATCCATTTCAATTTGACTCTTTTGTGCTAGAGGATGCTAGGATAGTATTCTATTGGTTAATAATCTTGTACTTTGGAGACAGATGACCATCATATTTGGAAGGTTTCCGTCT
>Ga0099822_1008947_pt1 | contig 12715 bp, 7 predicted proteins | sample CowpeawhiteBW_FD_76839 | JGI IMG/M metagenome (GOLD analysis project Ga0099822, IMG submission 76839) | Root nodule microbial communities of legume samples collected from California USA - Cow pea white BW | ecosystem: Host-associated > Plants > Roots > Nodule | place: USA: California | collected... | reverse complement strand
TTTTTTGGATTATCCATATTTAAAAATCTTGATTTATAAAATGGATATCCAATTCATAAGATATATAAAATGTAAATTAGATTGGAATCCATATCCATTAAATGGATTTTAAATGGATTAGATTTTTAATAAAATGGATTATAAATGGAGTAGATTGGAGCAAAAGTGGATTGGATCAAGAAAATTAAATTTTTTGCCCACCCCTAATAAAAAGAATGTAGTGAGAGGTGATGACAACAAAGACACCAACTTTGACTTTGACCATCACTCTCGTATTCCACTATTTAAGGAACTTTCACACCTCTCTTCTCTGCAACTTTCTTCATCTCTCTCTGTTTTTCCTGAACTCGTTGATTCTGTCTTCTCTCTGTTTTTTGCTTCAATGGCGAACGAGGAGAAGGAGATAGTGATGGAGCTTCTGCCCCTCATTCGAGTCTACAAAGATGGAACAGTGGATCGTCTTCTGAGTTCTCCGAACGTCCCACCCTCCCTCGAAGACCCAGAAACTGGAGTCTCATCAAAAGACATCGTAATCGCCGACAACCCTTTCGTCTCTGCTCGCATTTTCCTTCCCAAAAACCACAACAATCCCTCCCACAAGCTCCCCATCTTTGTCTACTTCCACGGCGGCGCCTTCTGCGTCGAATCGGCTTTCTCCTTTTTCGTCCACCGCTATCTCAACATCTTAGTCTCCCAAGCCAACGTAATTGCCATCTCCGTCGACTTCAGACTCCTCCCGCACCACCCTCTTCCTGCAGCCTACCAAGACGGCTGGACCACTCTCCAGTGGATCGCTTCCCACGCCGCCAACAACGCCGCCACCCCCGAGCCATGGTTACTCGATTACGCCGACTTCAACAAAGTTTACGTTGGAGGTGAAACCAGCGGTGCTAACATCGCACACAACTTGCTTCTTCGTGCAGGGGAAGAGTCTCTGCATGGGGGTCTCAAAATATTCGGCGCTGTACTCAGTTCTCCCTTCTTCTGGGGCTCAAACCCAATCGGGTCGGAGCCTGTTGAGGGGCACGAGCAGAGTTTGGCCATGAAAGTTTGGGGCTTGGCGTGTCCTGATGCACCTGGTGGAATCGATAATCCATGGATCAACCCTTGTGTGACTGGGGCACCCTCTCTGGCCACACTTGCGTGCTCTAAGATTCTGATCACCATCACCGGAAGGGACGAGTTCAGAGACAGAAATATTTTGTACCACGACACTATAAAGGAAAGTGGATGGCAGGGTGAAGTTCAACTGTTTGATGCCGGCGATGAAGAACATGCTTTCCAACTCTTCAAGCCTGAAACTGATAGAGCCAAAGCCATGATCAAGCACTTGGCTTCGTTTCTGGTGTGAATGTTTTTTTTTTTTATTATTTTCCCTTTCTTATCATTATTGAGACAATAATATTTGAGAGATTCAGATAATAAAAAGATGGATTGACTTATGTTATTTATTTTTAAGTTATCGTTTCATCATTTATTCGGTTATACCTTCCCGTTTGTGTAATTATTGAACCAAAATTGAATAATCCTATTTCTTGCTTTCTCTGGTTGTTTTTTCTCACAATAATTGATATCATTGTGGGTGGTCAACAAAGGATGTTATACTCTATTGTAGTTTATTTTAAATTAATATTTGTAAAATTATATTTTTATTCTCATATTTTAATTGAAAAAGAAAGACTCGGTATCAATCCATTCCTTAAAATAAAAAAGAAAAGTTTATCAGCCCTTTTTTTTTTCGCACCAGGTCATGTATCTACATTTTTTCTTTTATTCTCTATCGTTCATTAATAAACAAAATCAAAGAGACAACCTTTTATTATATCAAAGAAAGTCAAAGTTTAAGAAACATTTCTTACTCTCAGCTTGTTTCATTTAATTACTGAACCATTCGATTATTAAACACATATATTTCAAACACCTCTTCCAAATTATGACACAAGAAATGAAAGTAACAATTAACCACCACCACTTAGCGGTGGCAGATCCACCAACAATTTTTTTCTTATTAATAAGACGGACAACATGATAACTCCAAGTTGGTCATGTTTTCAATTTTTTAAAATAATGTTAGGTAAGTCTAGTGAGTTTAATTGTGTTTATTTTTATTTTGCACCTTTTTATTGTGCGTTTAATTGCACCTTTTTTCATCTTAAATAAATATATAACAATATAAAAAATAACTTGCTTCTGTTTTTTAATACGAATATAAAATAAAAAATAAATTGAAAACAATGTTTCAATATTAAATATAAAAAAAAATGGTAGTAAACATTGAATCACTCCTCTCTTTCAAAAGAAAACTGAGGCTTTTGCAGCGTTTTTCTGTCTCTAATAAAAGACTTAGAAGATTTTATTTTTACTTTTTTTTCTTAATTTATTTTAAATCTTAAGATATAAGAAAAATTCATTGAAAATATAATACTTTTAGATAAAAATGGGTTGCTTTGTTAAAAATTGCCCCCTATTCTCTATGGCCTTGGACACGGGAGGACTTGGGTTGTGTCATTTGCTAACCCTTTAATTTTTTAATTTTTTTTAAGAAAATTGACAAAAATGATATGAGGCATATTGAATGAAGTGTCAGTCATGATGTAGTAAATTACATACCTCTCCAAAGACCGATAGAGTCCTGATGCTCATAAATTATTAAAAATAATAATTAAAAAATAAAATTGAAAAAAAAATATTAATCATAAATATATAAATATAAATTATAAATATAATTATAACAAAATAAATTTTAGTTATTGAAATAAAAATATATTATAAATAATATTGTTTAAATAATTTTTTTATTATTAATTATTTAAATTTGAAAAAGTTATTATTAAGATGATTAAATAATTCGTTAATAATAAATAATTATTTGGTTTTAAAAAAATTATTAAAATGATAAAATTGAAAAAATAAATTTATTATAAATAATTATTTAAATTTAAAAAACAGTTATTTAAAGAATAAAATTGAGAAAACAGAAAGGAAACAAAAAAACTGTATTCTATTTATATATAAATACAAGTATTATCGTCTCGTATTTTTTAATTTTCACATAAATTGGAGTTAAGTTTAATAATATCTACTTTCAAAATTAATAATTAATTTTTAAAATAATTATTAAATAAAATAATTGTAAAAATAAAAAAAAATCTCATAAAAATGATTAAAAATAAAGTATTTATAAAATAATTAATTTTCAAAATAATAAGTTAAATTAAAAAATGAAATATGTACGAAAAAGTTTTTTAAAATTATTGTTAAAGATAAAAGAGTGTTTTAGAATAACAATTAGAGATAAACAGTTTTTAAAATAATAAATAAAAATAAAATGAAATGTGGAAAAAAAAAATTCTCATATATCGTTATAGATTGCAGAAGAAATCCTCTTTAAATAATTAAAAAGAGACGTTTAAAATTGAACGAGAACGTATTTAAAAAAGCCGAACTAAAAGTTTTTATTTTAAATTTAATACTTATAAAAGTTGAAAGTAAAAAGAGAAGCGCATTTATATATTGGAAATTTGTATAATTTGTTATACGTCTAAAAATTTAAACTAAACTCAATAAATTTACAATTTTTCTTTTTCATATGATTGCGTTCTCAACATTAATATAAATTCACTGGGTGACTCTTGAAAGTAATCTTCAAACTCGACCCACCCTAAGTCATGAGACCATTCCTCCGGGAACTAACCGCAGTTAGCTTTGCGTTTTCGTTCGTTTTATTTTTCATTTGATCCGATTCCGTTAAGTTGAGCTAGAGATGAACGAAGAAAGGATAGAGTTGGAGAACAAAAATATGTATTAATATTCCTGTAACACTATTCCTAATTCATACTAGGATTCAACTTTACAAGAGAATTTGTTGAAGGTATCAAAATCTAAGAAAATTACACAGGTATTATCCTTTGTTCTGAGCGTTTTAGCCTCATTCAACAACAAGCTTGCAGCTTTTTCTGCTATATTCTCTCTCTCTGAATAGCATTTCTCCTTCATCTGTGCGAATGAGAAAACAAACTGTCAGAGAAAATTGATATGAAAAAAAAAAAGGAAATATACCACAACTAGAACAAAAAGCTATTTTACACAAAACCTGCAACACAAGCTGAATTGCCTTCTTCACGCTGATGACATCCCACAGCCCATCACTGAAAATTTTGCGGATGCCAAAGTTATACTTTCAACATGATCAAAAGAAAAAATGTAAATGTTCAACAGGCAACAAAAACTATTCAAAGAAGAATCACAATAATTTGGATTTAGACAAATAGTCACTTTATTAACTATGTCAAGAAGATAAAAAGCTCCTCTAACAGTGAGTAAGTAATGGCGTATCCATCCATCCAATTTACAGTCTGTTGTGATATTAACCCACCAGAAGAGCCTTTTCCTCTAGAAGGATCATCACCAAAAGACGGTGAACCTTGAACCATGACATTCAGAAGATATATTTTTTATAGAAATTCAAAAAACATGCATCAGAACCAAGATCACCTAGCTAGAATAGCAAAAGCTTTGCTTGCTTGATCAATGTGCACAACTTCACTTATGTAAGGTTCTGAACTGAACCGGGTATCCTGCTGTTTCAGAAATTTGTCCCCAAGCATTCTTGCCAGATTTATACCTGCATCAAGTGAGAATCAGAATCAGCAATTGCCAAGTCAAATATTGTAACTCAGGAAAATGAAGTTTTGATCTATTCCAGTGCATTTTTTTTCCCATCGTACCATATAGACGTGTTTCCCCTTCTTTTAAGGGCTCGCCTGTCTCTTCGATTCTGAGTCTTTCAGAATAATTCGTTATCTTGTGATCTTCTGTCATCTTGATTTGCTCCCCATTCAAACTGGAAAAAATAATAATTCATTATGAATTTCAAACAAGCATAAAAGTGTACTCACAAGAATTCCATAATATTTAAGTCAACAAAATCAAAAGTTCAAAATCAATAGCTAAAACATAACTTAGTCACTATACGAATAAGGTATCTATTAGTACTGCAACTGTTGCATATAAGTTAATACCAAAATGATGTGAACTAATAATGGATTCCAACCACTTCAAAGGTTCCAGAACTAATAATGCCATGATTTTCTTGTGTAAAAATATTCTCTATCAATAAACTATAGATCACATGCATCTTAACATAACAAGAAAAGCGAAACTAACATAAACCATTATAACCATTAGTTTTCTGATAGCCTGGTTGTCAAGTTTCTTACCCTTGACCCATTCAAAAACTCAAACAAGCTACTCAAGCACTCCAGTTGATTAGATAAACAAACCTCATAATACAGGTGGAGTCCCCCACATTAGCACATTGTGCAAAGAAATTTTCTTCACCATCAGTCCACACCAGAAGCACTGTCGCTGTACATCCCTGCAAAGAGTTTGTTAATAAAGTATACACAAGTTTAATTAGCATATATTGTTGAAGTCAAACTTTTACACTGCCAACCAATAAAAAATAACCATGGGTTTTACTTTAAACATAGTTATTATAAAAGAAAACAAATTTGTGATTGGATCATTGTATAAAAAAACTCTACACTATTAGTAGATGTATTATCTATTTAATATGCAAACCATAAATATAAAATTTACGACAAAAAAAAACTCGTGCTGTCCTGGGGATACGCTAAACAACATCAAGAGTGTAGCACATAATACCTCATAATGGTGATTCATATGAGCTTCCGTTTGAGAAAATGCATCTCGAAGAATATCTGAAGCATCACCGAGTGACAAAACTCTCTCCCTCCTTGATGAATCCGATAATATACTAGCAATTACCTCAGGAAAAAGTCTGAAAAAGAAATACAAAAAATTAGTAGTATTTTGCACACTAAGAAAAGTAAAGACCTTAGATAAATAACTAATACATGCGCAGAAGGTTATTGCTATTACATAATACAAGCAGAGAGAGGAGTCTATTAGTTAGTTTGATATTCACTAATGATTGCTAGTTTATAAAGTGGTTATTGAGTTGTTAGCTACTTTTCCCTCATGTACTGCATTAATATAAACAGTTAGAATAATTGATCAGACTCAGATTGCAATAATTTTTTTCAAAGTTTTCTCAATATTCTTTTCCTAAATGTTAAATGTTATCAGAGCTCCATTTGGAGCTCTGCTGCACATGCTTCCTTGGCCATGGTTTGAGGTGTTAACAATAAAGGTCCAAGCAATAACTCAGGTAATAATTCCAGTAAATCTTGCGCAAGATTCCTTAAGCCCTTCATCCATCCAAATGATAGTTCTGTCACTGCCCTTGTCTCCTGTCAGATAACTGGTGCTAACTATCATAAGTGGGCTTGAACAATGCAAGGCACTTGGATTTCAAAGAATAGAGATTTGTATATGGGAGCATCGTGAAATCCAATAGGCTATTAGCTATGAAACTTAGGAGTGATGCAATAATTTAGTTCTTTCTTGGATATTGAATTCAATTTTGAAAAACATTGTTTACCTTGTACTTGCATCCAATCTTTGGAGTAATTTGAGGGAAAAATTTTCGCATGCAGATTTGGTTAGAATTTGAGACCCAACTGAAATTATATTTGATTAAACAAAATAATCTTTCTGTTATTGATTTTTTCAATCAGCTAAAGGCTTTTTGGGAAGATCTTAATCATTGTAGGTCATTACCTGTTAAACTTTACAAAGAGTAACATTGTGAAAATTTTTGATGGATTACATGAAAATTTTAATATTGATGAAATCACAGATCCTGTTGATGAATATAGGATTCAAAACCCCAGTTTTGACCTGTGTAATGTTGTTTAGGATTTATTTAGATGACGTTATGATTTCTCCCTCATTTTCTAAAGCACTTTTGCTTTACAAATGAATAGAATTTGAAAGCCTTAACAGGATTATTTTATTTTTGTCATGTTTCTTTCTTTCTTCTTTTAGATTGCCTAGTTCACATTCTGCTCTTTTTTTATCAAATTTATTTGGCTCTATTTCTGGTGATGCCACAATATTCATTCATTTTCTAACTTCATTACTACGTTTACATTGCTCCTAGAATGACGATGATTATGTGTAAATTTACTTTTTCTTTAGAAATGTAATACAGTTTGAAAGCCTAAACAGGGCTGTTTTATTTTTGTCATGTTCCATTATTTTTTCTTCTTTTATACTGCCTTGTTCCCGTTCTGATAATTTTGGTCAAATTTGCTTTGCTCTTTTTCTATTGATGTCACCATATTCATTAATTTTTTACTTCATTACTATGTTGATATTGCTCCTAGAATAATGCTCACTATGGATGTAAATTATCGCAAATTATTTATCTTGAATTTCTTTAATTGTGTCAGTTTTCCATCAATTTAAATGTGTAGTATAAATTATTTAGTTAATATCATAATACTTGAAATAAAAATCATCCTGCTTTTCTCTAGCATTTTCAGAGTTAGTTCCAAGATGGATAAGTATGCCTATGATATCATCCATGATAGTCCAGATACAATAATGATATTTCTATTTTCTAAATATTCTATCTGTGGGCAAGTCAATTCAGTCTATTACATAAATTAATGGTTTGATCAATTACAGTATGAGAAGTCACTAAAAGAACAAAAACCTATACTATAAATATATTTAATCTACCAAAGGATGAAGGAGAAAGTTGAAATAAACGGGGCATATCACATATTATACAACAATCTGCAGAAGATGTTCAGAGATAGCACTAATGCATATTTATTGGCAACAATAAATAACCACAGCATGAAAAGATTAAATAATTCAAATTATTTCTATTTATCAAGCTCCCTATCCACAATAAGCGAGAGAGAGAGAGAGAAAAAGAGAAGTCCGGAATAGTCAAGCATTAACATAAAGTTTCACAAAAATGGCAACCAACTAGCATAGCCAATCAAAGTCAACGAGTACTAACTTGCTAGCAGATTTGGCGGCCCCATCTCCACCATGACCATCACAAACGCCAAAAAGTCCAAACTGGAAATTAGGATTAGAGGTGGGTTAGGTTCCTCTGGTAAGTGAGAAACAAAACAACAGAAGACAAACCAAAGTTCTACGAATAAATCCAAAACCTGATCCAGCCCAGGTAGAGGCCATTGATAATAGCAAACATCTTCCATGGGAAACCTTTTTCCTCCTCGACGCATAGCCATTGGATCTGATGCCATGCCAACTCCAAAGGGTATCTGATGCTGAGTTTGGGAAGTAATATGGACCTGCCATATATATTAAATCACAGAGAATTATATAGAACTTTTTTACACAAGAATTCTACAATACCATTAAAAAAATGCAACGCCAGCATACTCACTTCAAGTATACCATTTTATAGTAAAAGGTATTTTGCAAAACAGACAAAAATAACTTAATCACTTAGAATTTAATCACAAAAGACTTTGGAAAAGGCGTGTGGAGAACTTTCTTTTACTAAGTGAGCACAAAATAATAACTCTTACTCTTTAGTTACAGAAGACACATTTCCTATCTCACACGAGGGAGAAAATTGATCATTGAAAGAACAAAAGCTACAATCTTAATTCAACCTAGTTAAAATATAATTTTCAATATATAATTTCTAGCCAATCTAGCTCGACAGAAACAGTCACATTTTATTTTATATCAATAAAACTATACTCCTATACTGCAAGCATGAAAAAAAGGAGTTGACATTCAAATAAATTTCTAAACAATAAATTCAATGTAAAAGCCTTCTTGGAGTATAAAGGTGACCAGAAAATTATATAATAGCCACTAAAAACTATTCAACCGGCATATACTGCAAACAGTCTCTTCAGCTAATATCATGCATACAGGTATAAACTTCGCATCTATGACAATCAGAAGCCAAAACCTAAAAAAGTGGTAGCCATTTTAAATGAGACCACCCCTAATACTCACCATTACTTTTGATGTTGTCCCAAGTGTTATGACATCTCCATTAGCAAGATTCATTGGATTTCCCCAATTCCTACTTTCAGTGTCTGGGTGGTTGATTGGCTTAGAATTCAATAGTGTTCCATTCAGACTACCCATATCCACCAACTCCCATTTCATTTTCTGAAAGATCAATTACAAAAATAGTTACCACACACCATACATGTTAAAAATCCAACTGCAAGTCCAATAGCACACAGAGTTTACATCCAAATTCCACTTTATCATCGCGTGCTTTCCTGACACTTCTGAATCCTTTATCAACAAATCACTCGGAGAGACTCTTCCCAAGGTTAGTGGTAGACGAGAGGAATTGACCGACTGTACAGAACAACGAAGCCCCCGAGAAGGGCCACTGATAACCTCCAGAGTGAGACAACTTCCTGCACTTCTAAGAAAAGGATATGTCATTATGTTGACATGTTTAGCACGTAAAGAAAATGCAAATACATAATAGCAACACAATAAAAAAGACTCGGGAAATTACTTTGATCGGAGATATTCCATTGCACTAAGTCCTGCAGTCTATCATTTCGAACATTGGTCGTTCCCTGCTTTTGAAATTGAGCTAATTGAGCTGTGGAAAGCCTAAGGGTTTGACCAACATCAACATCGTCAGAGGAAGGATCAGAGATCACATCCACGACCAAAGCATCACCACCCAGGTGTATAGTAGGTGGAACAGAAAGGTTTTGAACCCTTTGCTTATGAACAAGCCCTTGGCCATGGGTCCGAGGAGAGCGAAAATGAGCTTCAGAGGGATAACATGCACCCTCGAGATCATAATCTCGAGGCAATTCATTGATCTGATTTAACGGCGACGCATTTGCATCCTCTTCGTCGGTAACAAGGGGGCGCTCCAGCTCGCCCTTCGATTCGCAAGATCAATTGAATTCCAGAGATCGTAAATATTGAAATCAGAGTTTGCGATTAGGGAAAAAAAATATCGAATGTTGAAAAATAGAAAAAAAAAAGAAAAGAATTGTATTGGTGGGAGGGAGTAGGTACCTTTATAGAGGAGAGGAAACGCTGAGAGAAAAAGAAGCGCCATGGTTTGAATAGAAAGAAGAGGAAGATGATGATGAGAAGAAGCATAAGGAGAAGAAGCACAGTCAGAATGGTTTGTAGCATCGTACCCATCGTTTTCCTTCTCTCTCTACTCTTTCGCAAGAGAGATTGGGTCTGGGTTTGCGAGAACCTCGCTTTGAAACGGTCACACTTTTTTTTTCGAATTAACTCTTCAACTTACAAATTACGACACACCTGCATTATGATTCTTCCAATGCTAATTAAATACTTCAAACTTACTACTTCTTTTTATTATTAAATAAATTCTTAACAAATACTACTTCTTTCTTATTGTAATTATCGTTATTTCAACTTACGACACATCAGGATCACGATTGCTGCAACCTTACATAAATTCCTAACAGATATTTCTTTTTTTACATATATGCTGTGGGAAGTGTTTAATTTGTAAATATTTAATTACTTATTTCATATTAATAGTTATACAAAATTTACTTTTTAATTATCTATTTTATAATATAAATATAATTTTACCTTTTTTTCTTCATACGCATACATTGTTTTGTCGAAGGAGGTAAAACTTAAAACATGTTGATCTTGTAAGTGTAATTTTTTATTTTTGAATAATTCAATTTGACTATATACAAATTTCTTGTATTATAATAGTACAAGTTTCTACCTCTTATTACTAAATTAATCAATATTCATATCAAAATCATAAATCTTTTCCAGATATCAAAGTTTTATACCAACTACATCAAACATAAACATGAAAAGTAACGGACACAATTTTTGATAACTTTGAATAATCTCAATCATCAATTATATATTCAACATTCTTAACAATAACCTCATTCAAATACTTTTTCATAGTTCAATTTCTAATATGAAACAAAGTGAAATTTATAAAACCTTTCTCAACATATGTTAACAATTATGACACGATATTTTATACCTTACAACGAGTAAAATTGTGATTTGAATGAGTATATTAATGTGAGTATAAATCTACTTATGTGAATAATACTCACTATTGATAAAAAAAAATGGATGATAATAAGTGTAAGTTTAAGCTTTATATTAAGTAGAAATGAGAAATTTAAACAATATATAAGGTAAAAGACTCAAACTCATTGCATTAAAATTTTAGATTGAAAGTGATGTTAACTCTTTATGTTGATTGAACTCAACTCTTATTAATATTATTTGTCTCCCAAATGAATCATCGGTTAAGTAGACCCATCACACTATCATCAAAAGAGAAATATAATACACTTTCAAAACATGATAATCAAAACATAATAATCAAACAAAGATTAATCTCAGTTTTAGTTGTTCTCAAAGACATTAAACTTTCATATTTTTGTGTATAAATACTTTTTTTTAAGGTTTTTATAATATCGGATTTGTATGCCATTATTGTCTATAGAACTTGGTTAGTGATCTAAATTTTATTTCACATATATTAAATAATATATAATTTTGTTTAATTTAAATATATTTTATAATTTTGGTTCTTCCAAATTTTGTAAATATATTTTGACACTTACTATATTTTTTTTTCAAGTTCTGTCACTAATTGTTCTGGACCTTATTGTTTTGAGAGTGTTGTGTATGCAACATATATAAAGGCACCATATATCTAACATAAAATAAAAAAGAAACAATAAAAACTTGACAACTACTTATAAACTAAGACAATAACATGAAGAAACGAGACGAAAAACGATGATGTACAGTAACATAAGTGAAAAAAATATTATCCAAATAGGAATGAAAAGAAGATATCACCCTAGAAGAGGGAGAAGATAATAAAATGCTACAAAAGTATTAAAACTAAATTCTAAAAAAAAAAATACTTCCTCAAACATTAATAAAATAATTCATGCATTGTAAACTAGGTGTAATTTAGCTACTATTATTAAGATACTTAGGACTCTAAAGCTAGTTTATTGGATAAAATTTGTAACTATTTATATATTATCATTTTATTATATCTCTAATTATACCTTTATACCATTATAGATCGATCGTGAATATAAATGAGAGAAAGACGAGAAAATATAAACTGTGTAACATCTCGAATGCAATTTTTCTGTGAATAACAACTCAAGGAAGCTGTGTGTAAAGCTCTATAATTTAGAAAAATATTAACATCTATCTTCAGACTTGATTATAAGGTAAATGGAAATTTTGATCCTTAAATACGTGTAAAGTTTAGTTTTTTTTTAATAAGTAAGAACACATATATTAATGAGAGGTAATTGGGTTACCTCAATCCATAAACAATAATAAATAAATTTAAAAAAAAAAATACTATGACCTTCCTTCATCATTCTTCACATAGAGTAGTATTTCACAATCATCACAAAAGAAAAGAAACAAAAATTACAAATAAGAAACAGATCCTTCATAACTATGCTTTGAATACAAAGCTTAAACGTCCTCCCCCAATAACATCATTTATCCTGCAAAACATGAAGCTACAAAGACAATACAAAAAGTTAATTTTTCAAGACTTTTGATGTAAACAAAACCAAGACTACAAGTATCAACGAATAAAATCCACGTGCAACAATCACAATTTCTATAACAAAATTAGAAAATCTGTTTTGTTCTTTAAATGTCTAAAATATATATATATATATATATATATATATATATATATATATATATATATATATATAAAAAAAAATATATTTTTTTTTATTAATAAAAAAAAAAAATTTATAATTCTCTAAAATATATATTTTAAACAATATTTTTT
>Ga0099822_1008937_pt1 | contig 12729 bp, 9 predicted proteins | sample CowpeawhiteBW_FD_76839 | JGI IMG/M metagenome (GOLD analysis project Ga0099822, IMG submission 76839) | Root nodule microbial communities of legume samples collected from California USA - Cow pea white BW | ecosystem: Host-associated > Plants > Roots > Nodule | place: USA: California | collected... | reverse complement strand
GCCACCTCGGCCCAAGTGCTCGTTACCTCGGTCACCTCGGCCCAAATGCTCGTCACCTCGGCCTATGACTAAAACTCGTTGTTTTATGAAAAATATTTATCAAGTCGGAATCCTGATGAGCACATTGAGGTCGGCCATTCCCTGGACGGTACAAATTTATATTGAAAAAAAGAAATAATTAGTTGACCTTATCCCTTCTTCTTCCTTCTACGCATGCCTTCACTGAAATCCTTTCTTCGTTGTACGCTCGTTGCACCTAAATCTCTCCACTTTAGGTACTTTCTTCTGCAAACTCATTGCAGTTTGCAGTTGTGATGTCACCAAAGGACGGTAAAAATGCCCTTGCATGTGGGTATATTAGAATAAAGTCCGTCGGTATTTATTATCTATGGATAATGAATATTTTAACACTTCTTTCACGAAAGAGTTGAATGTGAATGTCACAGACTTTTTTTAGTATATGTAAAAAATTAAAATTTAATTCATATTTTATTAAATTAAATTTATATTTAATTTTATTTTAAAATTTATTAAATATATATTTTTAAATATTTGTTAGTATTCATAGATACCGTTACCGTTGTGAATATTTTTAAACGTGTATCGATAGGTAACAGTTAGATTTATTTTTGTTGTGAGATAGAGACTACTTTTACCCGGTCTGACTTGTTGCCGGGTACACATTATCCGTTTCTAACTTTGTTGGCATCCCTATCGATACCGCACCATGTTAAATAGAATGCAAGAAGCCTTCCTCCGCGGGAATGAGTTTACTACAATGGGGAATGTGGTCAACGTCTGTACTAGCACGGGGAATGAGTTTTCTCTCTTGCTCAATATTGGAAACTATGTTCCGTATTGGAACAGATAAAATGAGCACGTTCTAGATTGGCCGTTCCCGAAGACATTTCCGGATCTGAAATTCTGGAATGAGTGTTTTGGAAGATGTTTCTGAATCCGGAACACTCATTTTTTCGTTTTTGTATTTAGGAATGGTAGTTCCGAAAGGTATTTTCCAGATTTGGAAATATCTTTCCAAATAATCAATCCAAAAAATATTAAAAATAAGGTGTAAGTATTTTTATTATACTTTTAATGAGAGATAGTTTGGGAAGTACCACTCTGATGGGGTGCAGGAAGAAAATCGTGGAGATGCAGAAAGAAACACCCTGGTCGAAAATATTGCCTAATATTATTGTAAATAAAATAAGATATTTTGCTTTCTGTGCTTTGATTTTATTGGGATAAGCCTTAAACTTAATGAGTTTGGCAATTAGATGTTATGTAGGATATTGTTTTGAGAGCCTTGCCACCGAAGATCCTAGAAGAGGAGATGGAGAAGGGATACATCATGTTAATCCCAATGTTGAATTCTGTTCTGTGATTAAGACAACATTAGGAGCTCACAACATCTTAATGGGTGCTGAGATGGATTGCTGTGATTCAACTAATGATGGAAAGAGATTTTATGTGGAGTTAAAGACAAGTCGTGAGGTTCACGTAGTTTTGGCTATCTTCTTTTGCTTTTCTAATAACACGTTTGTGTTGGCTTTATAATATTCAACTGTCATTTTTATGGTCCAGTTAAATTATCGTTCTGAGCAAAGATTCGAGAGAGAAAAACTGCTGAAGATTTGGGTACGATTCCTATATTTTGAAACCAATCCATTGTTTTGCATCTGCACGTGTTCCTTTTTCAATTTTTGTGATATATTCAACAAGGCTCTGTTTGTGCTTGCAGATTCAGTCATTTCTGGCAGGTGTTCCGTATATTGTCATAGGATTTAGGTAACTGTTGTTTCTGCTTCATATCATTACAAAATCTTTGATTTTCCTCAGCATTGTGTGGGAAAGTTACTCAATTCAACTAGGTTTCGAGAAATTGATTTCTGCTCATTTTAACGTCTTGTTCTTACATCTGGCATGCATGCATGACAGCTGAAAACTCATACTGCTAGTGGTTTATACTATCGTATTTATATTGTTCGTTTTTCACTGTGATACAGGGACGACGCAGGTCGTCTTGTTCGGACAGAAAGACTTAGAACCGAAGATATAACTGAGAGAGTAAAAATGAAGAACTACTGGCAGGTATAACTGGTGTAAGGGGCATGGGGGCTAAGCATGTAAACGCATCATTAGGATAAAATATGAGAAAATCAAATTTATATAGAGGAAATTTCACCGGTGAGATCTAACACTAATGAGACTTGAACTCAAGGCATTCACATCACTATTAACCCAAAACCTTAAGACAATGGGTTAATGGTTCTTTATCCTTATTCAATGTTCAACCCAAAACCTTAAAACAACAGATTTCTATCCGATATGGAACTTAGACTTATATTTGAATTTCTAACCGATCTGTCATAATTAACGAAATCTGCTGGCAGGGAGGAGTGTGCTTGGCTTTTGCAGATGAGGTATTATGCTGGCTCTATGGAACAGTGAAAGAAGGTGAGTAGTATACTAGACGTACAGCCTCTCTGTTTTGATTTAGTTGAAGTAGGGACCAATGGTTGTTGTTTCGTTTCGTGTGTAATTTTGGTTTTCAGATGAAGATTACATTTTGCGGTTTGCTCGACCTTTCAACCGTTTGGAGCTTCTGCAAGCACAGTCCTGCCCAGATGTAATTACTAGTCATTTGGAGCTGTTGTGAAATTTTGGAGACCTTAACAACAATTATCATCTAAACAATCTGAGTTTGTTACTGACATAGTAAAGATGATTCGTATTGTGACACCTGGTTAACGTTCTAACAACGTAGTACTGTCATAGACCAGTCAAAGATAATTTTTGAGACATTGGGTTTGGTAATGCCCCACTATCACAATCTGGTACGCGAAGTAAGGGAATAGGGTTACTTTGATCATTTCACGAACCTTTTTAATATAGGGTTTACCCCTGTATTAGTACTGAGAATTGCATTCACAACTTCATAGAATTTCTCCGAAATGTTATGTATGGCCTTGTTCAGTTGGATTATTGTTTTTCATTTTATTGTTTCAGCTTTATGCTCTTCCATTTTCTAAACTTATTTGAAAAATCATTCTCATGGAATTTATTTTAAGAACTAGGTAAATAGAGGACATAGGTATGTTAACTAGATTTTATAGGACATGGACTGACACAGGAAACTGTTGTGTTACATTTATATTTTTGTTGGGTTTGCAAGGATATTTTTAATCAATATCACTGATATTATCTTTTTCTCTAAAGTTGCGGGTAAATTTTACATGTTTGTTAATTTGGGCAATGTTTGATCAATCTGGGTATAAGTATTTTTTGTTTAAATTTCATTGTATTTATATTGAAAAGTTGTTTAAAATAAATTATTACGAACGATGTAGAAAAAAAATAATGATCGGATTAATATTAGTAAAAATAATTAAGATTAATATAAATTAAAAATATATAAATTTTGTATCAACAAAATCTAGTTGATGTGAATTGAGAAAAAATCTTATCAATAAGTTAAGGTTTTTACAAATTCTAGTCCCAAAAAAAAGTAATTCTACCAACACCAATAACTCATGGTTTTACATTATGAAATATGTTTCATATTAAAAACATTTAATATTTAGTGGTAACTAAATTTTTTTATATACATAAAAACAATTTAATTTATTTGAATTTCTTAAAATTTGTAAATATATTAATGGAATTATAATTGAATTGCTAAGTTTTGAAATCTCAAGTTACCAAAATTTCATGAGTCTCTTTACATTCTTCTTTCATGGTTTTTTCAACATTAATCTCTCTCAATCCAATCATGTAAATATGAAAATTTTATTTAATTTTATTAAAAATAGTATTAATGTGTTCTAACAACAGTAACGAGCATTCATTTCATTATATTGGTTAATAATAACGCATACTTGACCACTTATCACTTCGATGTTGTCTAGGTCTTCTACACATTCATGTGATCACGCAATACCTTGACACTTTAGTTTCTCTCACGCAATACCTTGACACTTTAGTTTCTCGGACTCAACCACTTGACACCTCTCCTTTTCGACTTCTTGGTCTCTCAAAATAATAACATGCCCGAACGTATTTTGTTAGCCGAGAAAGTCCTGACATAAATATATCTTCAACCTTACAAATACTTCCATTGCACTTTCTTGGCCCACATGAACGAGAAACAAACCGATATTTAACATGACTAAATGGATATAAGACACAAAGCAAAATACAAATCATGATTAGGCCATGATTGTGTCCTCCTTAATCACCTTAAGTGTAAAAGTCCAATAAAAAATGTTATAAAAAGGTAAACTCCAAGGTAAAAAGGTGTTGAGTTTTCTCTAAACTAGATTACCCCTCCGAAAACGAACTACTAATACAATATTGAGTTTAACATCGAAGTGTCTTTCCAAATACTCACACCACTGAGATCGACAGCCGAAACCAAAGACCAAAGATAAAGACAAAGGAAACTACAACTTGTTGGTTGAGGTTCATCCAACCTTGTAAGAACACTTACTAATCTTTTAAAAAATTACAATGATGAAACTAATAAAAAAAACATAGATATTCATGTAAAATAAAAAAGAAACAGATATATATATTTTTGTAATTTTCTTATGTTGGATTTTGATGGGAAATTACACAGTAAGAAAATAATATCTTCAAATGCAAGCACACCCACAAAATAAGAGCAGAAAAATAAATAAAAACACACAAGAGATCTAATGTTGTTCGGCAGCTAAAAGTCTACATCCACAAATACTCAACAAAAACTATTCTCACTCAAGTGCAATTTTTTGTGGACCAATCACAAACCTTTCATAGTGCAATTTTTGTTCTAATGACACATAACTACCCAAACCCCCCAAAACCATTAACCCTATAACCATATAACTTTATACACTCAAGAGACCTATTGAGTTGTGGTTGTTGGGTTATATTTTTTTTCAGATGGGCTATGGTTATAGACATGGTTATGGTCATGGTCATTGAGAGATTGTGGTTCTATATGGTTGTATGACATTAGTCTTACACATATAAGACCTTAGACACCACTTTACCCCAAAACCTTAAGGCAATGTTATGGGTCTTTATTCTTGTATAGTGTTTAACTATGTCTTTTCTATCCAATGTGGGACTTTGACTCACACTTGGACTATTCCCAACAATCTCCCCTCAAGTGTGAGTCCCTTGTTTTCTTTTTCTTCTTTTCATATGGATATATTTCCCTTCATGTGTATGAGTGACCCCTTTTTGGTAATGGTTATGCGGTCAGTTACTTCGGTGACCCCTTTTTGTTATGGTTATGTGGTTATGCGGTCAGTCACTCCGAACCATCGGCTCTGATACCAGTTATTGGGATTTTTTGGGCTTTTGGAAATATGAGAAATATGAGAGATATGTGTGATATGTTATACGAAGGAACATGTTTTTGTATTTTATTGATATACTTTATATATAGAGCAAAATATAACAAATATCAAGTATAAAATATTTAGAATATCTCACTCCTAATCTAAAATAATAACAAATTTCTAAAACCGACACATATCTCTAAAACTGAAATATTTTCTAAAAAATAATTTAAATAAAAAAGATATTAAGTAATATTCTCAATAGTGGTGACAATTCCAAAAACAACTATTTATTTTTATAATAATTTTCTATTGTCCTCTTCTTCATATTATTCTGTATGAAACTTTGACGAATACTCACTTAAGAATTAAAGTAGTTGTTTAGTACAGTCTCACATAACAAGAAAACAAAATAAAAATACTATAAAAATGAATAGGTATTTTTAAAGTATTTATTCAATATATAAAAGACTTGAATGTTTATGCGTCACACCAAGGTTACAATTTTACTTTTAGAAAGAGTATCTGAGTTTCGTAAAAAGAAATTTGTACTTTTGCAACTTTCGTAAAAAAAAATTAGATAACAAAACTTGCAATTTTTGTAAGAAAATATATGAAAAGTGTATGGTTTCCGCCAGAAAAATTACATACTAGATGATAATACTTTTCTTATCCGTGAAACAAATCTTCACATTAATTAAATTTATGATTTTATTTGTGCTCTTATTTATGAATATATTGGTCAAAAAATTATTTTTCTTTTCCGTAATCCTCCAACATCTTATTTGGAGAAGGGTAGGTGACAGCGAAATTTGATTATAGGCCAAATTGTCATATTACAAAATTTCACCTTAACTCTTAAAAGAGGTGTTTTGTTCTTTCGTATATTTTTGCTTTTCTATGTGTTTAGAAAAGAACAAAATATCCTGAACAAGATTGAAAAATGAATAACGAAAAATATACGAAGACAACTGGGTGGTGTCCTGTTATGACATTAGGAGACAAGGAATGCAAGTTTGATGAAACCAATAACAACAGTAGTATTATTTAGATTTTTAATTATAGAAAAATTTGTTTAACCTCGTAATTATAATGCAAAACTAAAGACTTATTACCCTTAATAAAAGATTGTTTGACTTACAACAATTGAATGCAACTATGCAGCAGAGTAAAGAACTCGTTTAATTGAAATTATTTTCTTACACAAAAATACACAGTGAAAAAAATACAGAAAATGAAAAAAATGCATTTATATAAAATACTAATACAGTCTTAAATTACGAGTCGAAGAAAATAATACTTATTGGCAAGCAGGGTTGGACAATAATATTCAGTAGTACGCACCATTTGAAATTTGCTTAAATATTCTTATTAGGTAGAAACTAGGTCACCCTAATTGTCGAACCTAATGAAAAAGAAAAACACCATTTAACATCAATGTGAGATATAGTGTGAACTTTTTTTAGCTAAATAATTGTATCATTAAACATGAGTTTTTTAGTGGGAAAAACTGTGTTTGTTACTTATCTAATTTTGTTTTGAGAGGAAAAACATGATCTAGTTCAACTTAAATTAAGTAAGGAAATGAATTTAATTAAGTTAACTGGAGCTGTATATATTTTTGAACTTTTTATTTATTTATGCTTTATGATTATGATAAAAAGAAAATACCTTGAAGAATGAAAAATATCTTCCCCGAAAGAAAAGCACTAAATGTAGAAAAGAAAAAAAGAAAATTATTTGGAAGGAATAGAAACGAACCGAAACGGGGAATCATTGTTTGCGTCTGTAAATTGAAAATTGCATCCCTCTCCCTGAAACTCAACCTCAAAACCCTAGCTTCCTGCAACACGAGCCACAACGGCGTCGTATCAGTAACGTTGTTATGATTGGGTGACAATCGTACCGAACCGAATCAAATCGAATCGCGGAGAGGAAGACAGCACCGGCGTTCGTTATGTACAGAGAGCGAGGAGTAGGATCCAAATCGGAGGTAACTTCCGCTGATCGGAAGCGAATCAACGACGTCCTCGATAAACAGCTCGAACGATCCTCGCCGTCCACATCTAGAGCCGCCGGCATCAACGGCAAGGACCGCTCATCCTCCTCTTCCCTCTTAGCCGCCGCCAAGGACTCCCGCTCCGCCTCCGTCACCGCCCCTATCTCCAAGAATTCCAACGCTTCTGACGGTTCGAGATTTCTCCTTTTCTCTTACGATCTGATCTCTTTTCAATGCCAATCTCGCCAACCGAATCCTAATCCTTTTCGGAGTTGGCCGTATCTTTACAGACTTAGGGTTATGTTAATACGCGCTTTGTAGAACTCTTGACTTTGTTTTTACTGTTTTTTATTGCTCGAATAGCGTAGAGACGCTGAATTTGATTCCGGTAGGGTTTTTGAGACGTGGAAGGGGGTAAAACACGGTGAAATTGATTGGACGAGAAATTTAGAGAGATACAGTTGATGTAGAGTGAATATTGAGCTGACTTTGTTTTACATGCGTTATTGGATGCAGAAGAGTCTGAAACAGACAGCGAGGAGTCTGATGTTAGCGGTTCCGATGGTGATGACACGTCTTGGATCTCGTGGTTCTGCAATTTGAGAGGAAATGAGTTTTTCTGTGAGGTTGATGACGATTACATCCAGGACGATTTCAACCTGTGCGGATTAAGCAGTCAAGTGCCTTACTACGATTATGCTCTGGATTTGATTTTGGATGTTGAGTCCTCCCATGGTAAGCTTATGAATATGTGCGTTATACTTTTCAATTGCAAAATATCACTTTGTTTGTTAGTGAAACTATGCAATGCATGCTAACTCCTTGTGATTCAAATTGTGCACTTGCATGTCTGCAGTGTGGATTATGTATTTGATCATTTTTTGTACTTCGGCCCTGTTTGGATAAATTTCTCAATGAACACTTGAGAAGAAATAAGAAGGTAAAATGAATAAGCTTCTTTCATGTGTTAAAATTAAGCTTATGCATAAGTTAATTTATAAAACTCTTCTTATTTAGCTTCTTCAGAAGCTGATTTTAATTTATGCATAAGTTAATTTTAACTTATGAGAAAAGCTTGATTCATTTTATGTTTTTATCTCCTTCTCCTATAAGTACTTATAAGAAGTTTATGCAAACAGAACCGAATGTTTGAAATCTAAATTGGATTGGTGAAATTGTGTAGGTGACATGTTTACCGAGGAACAAAATGAGTTAATTGAATCAGCAGCCGAAATGCTATATGGTCTGATTCATGCCCGGTATATATTGACAAGCAAAGGAATGGCTGCAATGGTTAGACCTCTCTCTCTCACTAATTTCTATCTTAATGTAGTCTCCTTCAGTTAAGGTTTGTATTGTTGATGATATTGGAATTTCCACAGCTGGACAAGTACAAGAACTATGATTTTGGCAGATGCCCGAGAGTTTACTGCTCTGGACAACCTTGTATTCCAGTTGGTCAGTCAGACATCCCGAGATCCAGTACTGTGAAAATATACTGCCCTAGGTGTGAAGACATTTACTATCCTCGGTCCAAGTATCAAGGCAGTATCCTTGTACATATTATATTATTGAATGGGTTTTAGTTGATTATGCATCCACATCCCTCTAGAAGTAACGCTCGTTCATCTTTTCTCTTGGTTTTTACTGCAAATGCATATATTGATCTTTCTAGGGTCTAGGTTTTGCATGTAGATGTCAAATGCCTATAAGAGCAAGGTTGGGGATTCGTGTTACTTATTCTTAAAAGATGACTCTCAATTGAATACATGGCTAATCTACGCAATACTAAGCTGATCTATAATGGAATTGAGTTTAACTTTAAAATATGAATGATTTATATGGTTTGGGGTTTATTATTAATCACTTTACAAGTGATATTAGATATCTGAAAAGTGTTTCGTGAACGTCTGGAAACACTGTTTTGTTTTCTTTTTTGAGAATGTGTCTATATATAAAGGAGGGACCAGGTTCATCCTAGAGGAACTTCATGAGAATAATTCCTTATCGTAACCATTCATTTTCTTGAGATCTATTGATTCTAATGAATAATTAATCTTCACCGTCAGATTTCAAAAAATAAACAGTGAAAATGGGAGTGACTTTCTTGGGAGTAAATTGGTCCCTCCTCTCGCTGTGTGTGTGTGTGTTATATCTTTCAACCTTTACGCCTGTCGAATGTTGTTTATCATAATCATTGAAATCCTAGTAGTTTCCAGGATAAAATCTGCAGAACAAGGAACACTTTAACTGATAATTAAATCGTGAAATGTGTGAATTCAACTAAGATTGCTTGTCTTTTATTCTCTATATATTTTGCAACTTATAATTGTGGCTTATATTAGTAGTGGTACACTATCCTGTTCTCAAATCCTTAATTCTATTTTAGACATTGACGGTGCTTATTTTGGAACTACATTTCCTCACCTGTTCCTCATGACTTATGGACAACTAAAACCACAGAAACCATCACAGAGCTATGTTCCAAGAGTTTTTGGCTTCAAACTTCACAAGCCTTGAAGCTGAAATTTTAAGCTTCCATTAAAGTAAGAGTTTACCTTCTTTCTTAAAGTCTTTCGCAGTAGTTTTGAGCCATGCTGCTGATCATAAACTTTCAGAATCAGTATAATATAGAGTTTCTGTTTTTGCTTTAGGAGCATGTTGTAAAGAGAATTGCAGGCGACCTGTCATGCAAATGCTAGTTTCAATTTCGGCTTGGAATTCAGTGAGCTTCAAGTTCCATGAACAAGTGCTTAGGTACTTCAATGCACTCTTAAGTGCTTATTGCAAATTGTATTCTTGCGGTTAGTTTCACTTAAAGTTGTTTATGATTGTGTCAGATTACAGATACTCAACTATTTTATATTATTTTATTCCATTTGCTCTCTCCACGTTTACGAAGCGTTTAAATATGTGGATTGGACCTAAATGGTTCATACGTATTAATATTATGTTTAATCTAATTGCTATAATGTTTAGTGGGTTCGCCTAAAACGTGATAGTGGTCATGGCTATGTTTTGGTAGATGTTGGAAAAGTATTTTTTTGAAATTTCAACCAAATTGTTTTATTTCATATGCAAAATTAAATACGGAAAATTGGTTTCTGGAGTAAAAAACAATTGTTGAATTCTTCCACATTATTTCGAACGTGCTCTGTATCTACATCAAATAAGAAATAGTATATAAGGATAATTTGTGCATGCATCATTCAATACTTATGTATGGGTGAAGTAGAGGACTGACATGTCAGTTAGTTGGACCAAACCAAAGGATCTTAGCTGAACAGACAGCACATTTTAACTTTTTTTACTTTATTTTACTGAGTCCATCATAAAGTCTGGGATCTCACTATCCCAGCTAACTCTGTCAACGAGGTTTCATGCTACCCCTTAGCTTCCAGTCAAACATACACAACCATTGTTTATTACTGTCAAGTTTTACTTCAACTAGTCACATGTTTAAGGATTAGTTGTAAAATCTAGATTATGAGAATGTTTAGGTGCAAAGTTTGAACGACTTTTAAAAGGTATATGGAAAAGGTTTTATTTTTTGAAGTAGGCAAACTTCTAAAAGCATTTCTTGCTAGTATCAAAGGCATAACATGAATCTGGAAGACCATGGCTGGATCTTTGATTTGGGATAATGGGGGCATGGTATCAGTAAAAACGGATTAAGCTTTTTCGGCTTACAAAATTCACCAAATTTAGTTTCGACTTTTAACATATTTTAGTAGTTTAAGAGGTGCATGACCTAGTGAAAATTGATGAAAATGGTCATACTTTAACATAGTTACTACTCTTGTTTTTACTACTCTTGTGTACGTTGTTAACGGCTGTCACTTAGAAATCACTCAGTTTTTTAATTTCAAAATTTTAATGAGCACAACAAGATCTTCAAAAATGAAATACGCAGATAAAGTCCAAACTGATCTTCAAGTTTATTAATTATTTATATTTTTGTCTTCGTGATTAACGATTATCACATGGGAGCGGAGCAATTTCGTTTACAGAATACAATTTCGTTTACAGAATTTTATTGACCGATGTTTTTAAATGCAGGAACCCCACCCGTGTGCTTCATGGACAGATTCTTATTTTCGTAGATTGTTGTAATCATAACAATGACCGGGATGATTAACAACTTTTTTGACCAAATCTTCAAGTTTGTTTATATATGATTAATGATTAACTTATATTTTTAATACTTATAAAAAAGGAAGTTTAAATATAAAGCACACAAACTTGAGTGAAAAAAAAATCAACAAAAATAAAATAAAACTTGAACTGATGTCAAAATTAGCGTGAGAGAAAAGGAGATTGGAGAGAAGAAAAGAACAAGTGAAGCTAAATATGAGAAAGGAGACCGAATAAAAGATTGTCTGAAATAGTATAAGGTCTGTCGAAAGCACACCGTTTGTACATTTGAAAAACTGCATACATTTCTCCTAAATCTTGGGTCTCTGTGTCATTTTGTTTTACTTTTAGCTGTAACTTTTGAATAGCAAAAACAAAAGTACATTAATCTAAAAAGTAGTATTTTATTTCAAAATTGCATGTTAATACATAAATTATTTTTGTTATTAGTAATATTAACAATAAATTGATTTAAAGGTATCAAAATATGTTCGAATTAATCAGATTTAATGTAAATTTAAACGAAGTTGAATTGAAAAAAAAAGTTTTTTTGAATATAATCAAATTAAGCCTAGTTTACTCCGAGTTAAATGAGTTTATGTAGTTAGTTTGCAACCCCTCAACACAATTTTTATAATTTATTTTATCATTTTTATTTTAATTATTTTATCATATTTTAATTATATAGGTTGATATTTTATTTTTCTTAAGACTAATATATTATTTGAATATTTAATTTGTTTATTTAGTTATATCATTTAACACTTATTAATCTATGATGAATACAAAATTCGTCTCACAACAAAAAAAAATGTGAGTGAGTTTAATTGACTTATTTTTAATTTACGTGACTTACTTTCACACTTCTTATTCTATTTGTGAAAAAAAAAATGAAATTAAAAGGTTTTCACATAATTTTACTCGATAAATAATTTATTTTTTAAGAAATTGTAATGTTAATTTGTTTTTTACTTAATTATGTTTTAAGTTCTTCGTAAATTTAAAATTTTTGAATTAAATGATTATTATCTGTTCTGTTATTTTTTATTTCTGTCAACATATCATTTTATTATTTTTAAATTTTATTATTTTAGTTCAAAATTACATAATTATAAACTTATGATTTGAATTAAAAGTTGAAAATTGAAAATATATCATAATTTTATATTTCATTCTAAAAACATAATATATATATATATATATATATATATATATATATATATATATATATATATATATATATATATATATATATATATATATATATAT
>Ga0099822_1008935_pt1 | contig 12730 bp, 5 predicted proteins | sample CowpeawhiteBW_FD_76839 | JGI IMG/M metagenome (GOLD analysis project Ga0099822, IMG submission 76839) | Root nodule microbial communities of legume samples collected from California USA - Cow pea white BW | ecosystem: Host-associated > Plants > Roots > Nodule | place: USA: California | collected... | reverse complement strand
ATGGGTGATGAAAAAAAAGATTGTAAGAAGATGTTTTTTTTTTTTTTTTGTTAAAAAAAAAAAGAAGGGGGGGGGGGGGGGGGGGGTGAACTTATAAATAAAATAAGTGTCTTTAGAACTTGGAACTTATAAAGTTTCTCGTTCAGTCACTCTTATGGTGTTTAAGTGATGGTCCTTCATTTAAGTTTATGACTTATTGATTGAAATAAAAATTATGGGACAATTTGATGTTCGAGTGTACCTTGATTTGAGTGTAATGTTAGTAAGATAACATGAATTAATTTATGACCTTTTTCGAGGCAAATAATAAACTTATTAATGTGTTCAAATATTTTAGTGTAGATTTTATATAATGGATTCACACATTTTGTTAACTCACCATGTGTACTTTGAGTTTTCATTTTATTTTTTTTCAAATTATGATGATCAGGTGTTTACTTGACACATGAGTAAATAGTAGTTCAAGTGCAATACAAATACCTAGGAGAGATGTATATCTGTTTACTTAAAGAAATTTTATTTTTCATCTTTTTGAATCACATATATAGATATATGTTATTTTTTTAGTCTGTAACTCATGTGTTCATATCATTATATCATGATTTTAATTTATTTTAAGTAATTATAGTGAGGTTAGAGACATTTTTTTTCATTTCCCAAAATTTTATATTATTTTATAATGTTAAACATATTTTTAATATTTATATGGTGGATATTTTTATTTTTATTTTTTTAGTCTGTAAACTTTAAAATCCTTTATTAAAATTTTATACAAGAAGTAAATTTTGATTATTTGATTTGATTTTATATAAATATCTATTTGTTTTCTTTTAAAATTTATTTATTTAAAATGAAATTTTGATTCACATTATTATTATTATCGTATCTATGAGTAATAATTAAGGGTGACAAAACCTATCAAATCCATCTTTAGTCCATCAAAAACAAGTTGATCGGACTGATATGTTACTAAACTCGCTCCCCCAACATGGTGCCAAACCTATCACATACTTTCATATTTTTAAATAATTTTATAATTTTTTTTGTTTTAGTTTTTCTCTATAAAAGTTATCTGTATAGATACTTTTATTTAAACCATATTTAATTATATAAATATTTTCTAAACTTTTAATTGATCAATTAATATTTTTAAATAGATAAATTAAAATAATTATTATATTTACATGTAAATTATTCTATTATAACTAATCATTCAAATTTAATTTGCAAGTGTTAATGATTTAAATTATAATAGTATTACATATATACATATATATAAAAATTTAAAATTTAATAATTAAAACAAATAAATAAATAAATAAAAATGGACTAATGGGTCTGGGGCGAGTTGGCCTGCTAATTTAACAAATCTAGTCTATAATTTATAAAATATAATTTAAATTAGAGGTATCAAAATGATATGTGACCTACAAAAAATGAATTCTCCATATATATATATATATATATATTGAGGAATTTTGATATTACTAAGACGAAGATACCACGAAAAATGAAAATGTTCTCAAGCAAAGAGCTTACTATTGTTTATCATCTTTAAAAGGTACTAAAAAGATAAAAAAAGGAGAATGTGTATTAAAACTATTTGATTTTAACTCCTAAGTAATATAAAACTATAAAGTGTATTATAAGAAAAGTTAAATAGACCCATATAGTATCACGTTGGAATAAGTTACAAACTCTTAATTATATGCTATGGATGAATTGATTAAAATTTGTTATATTTTATTAATATGATTTTGTTTGATTAAAAAATATATTTAACCGATTGAATTATATATATATATATATAATATATATATATATATATATTTATATTGTACTTATCTTATTTGAAAGTGATTGTGTTATTACCATATATATAATAGCATATTTTATGATATTACCAATGATTTAATCTAAAAAAAGGCTATTGTGTTTAAATACTTGAAAATGAGTATATTTTAATAAATAATAAATAAAAATATTAAAAGAAGTAAAAATAGTCAAGTATGTTTTCTGCAAACTATTTGATTTAAAAAAATTAAGGTTATTTTTTCTCAAATGTAATATCATTTGAAAAAAAAAATGTATAATCAAATTTTTCTAGAAGTCTAACTCAAATTTATAGATATTGAACAAGTCAAATAATAAATGATATAGTTTTTCAATTAAAATAAAAAATAGGTTAAAAAATAGTAAAATTAAATTTGTTAAGTTACTTATTAAATTATGAGTGAATTAGTATTTAAAACGAAAATGATTGTGAAGATGGAAAACGAGTACATAAAAAATATGAAAAGAAAACGAGACAAATAGGTACATCTTTATCATTATCTATGCTTCTAATTTAAAAAACTAGATATCAAGCATAACAATACTCATTTTCAATAATACATGAATTCAACATAGAAGAATTTAGTTATCATCAGAATGCTATCTTATTAACTAATACCATGTTATTAACTAACACAATGAGTTAATCCTCACCTATAATATCATTTTGTTGTCATCAAAATTTTTATCATTAGTTTTATTATTATCGTATCCATTATTGATATTAATAATTATAGGAAATATTTTTATTTAATTAACAATGATCATCTTGATTGTTGTTGCTATCACTATGATTCTATTGGCAGTACTATAATGGTCTTAATCAACATCATAAATTCATCCTCAATTATATTATTATTTTCTCACCAGTTTTATCATTATTTTTAGTATTATTGAATCCATTATTGATATTAATATTCATCGTAAATTTTATTATTATTTAGTTAACCATAATAACCTTGATTAATTCATGTTACATTTATTTTATCTTATTTGATTTTGCTATTAGTTTATTATTTTTTTAATTTATCAATTTTAATTAACTATTACCACCACCAAATGAGTTTGATTAAGTAAGAAAAAAAGAAGAAGAGAAAGATCGGTGTGGTTTATTTATAAAATTCAAAAACTATAAATTATAAAAAAAAATAAAGCACAAAACTAAAAACATTTTTTATTTAATTAATGAAAAACCTAAAGAAAAAAGAGGGAAGTTATTTTGTTTTATAACATAAAAAATAAATAAATTTTTAAAATTATATTTTACATTAATATATAGTTTTTTTAAACCAATGTATATATGTATTTTTACTTCCTCACCTTGTTTTCTTTATTCATGAAAACAACATACTCTTCTACTGTATTTTTCTTTTAAATTAGAGAATTTTATTTATATATTTCCTATTTCATTTATTTTCTATAAAATAATTAATTAAATTATCAGTTTTACGTTCAATTTCTCCTGATAACATTATCATGCAAACAAAATCATAGTATTTTCTATTTATGATGTCATTTTTAATAATGCATATTAAATAAAAGAAAAATAATCATCTATTAAACAAATATACAATTTCTATTTGTTCTTAAATAAAAAATTATTACAAATTAAAAATACAATTTAACAAATTCTTACTACACAATTAATTTTGTGTGAAACAAAAAAAAAGTTGAGTATAAAATTCAATATACAAGTAGTCTTAATTTTTTTATTAGTGTAGGTGATCAATGTGCCGTATACACCATGTACAATATATTCTTCCATTTTTCTTTCTCAAGTTTATGTGATGTTATTGACCCTATTTTTTGTAGCCATATCCTTTAGATAGTTACAACGATCTCTATGAAAATCAATCACAAAACAAAGTTGCCTTATTGCTTCCCTTTTCTTCTCCCCAAGGTTATCTAGCTCTTCATCCTTCTTTTTCACACTCTTTTCTAAATTTCCCACTTTCTTCTCCAATTGGCTCACTTCTTTTCTTAGGTTCAACTTATCCCCTCCTTCCTTGCTCACCTCTGCCTCCAATTTCCATAAATTCTCCCTTAACAATAATTCTTGTTCTTCTTTTTTATCCAACAACTCCCTCAGGTAATTCACATGATCTATTAGTTCTTTCACCTCTTCATTCTTTTCAATCATCCGATCCTTCACAAACTTAATCTCACATATCATCTTAGTCACACGAGCTGCATAGTCTTCCACATGTTGAATTGCTAAATCTAATCCATTTAATGTAATAAATTCAAACCCATTTGGAATATATGTCGTTGTTTCATCTTTATGATTAGCAATTTTCTTTCTTATATCTTTATACTCTTCCTCGTACCTTTGTTTTGTTATTTTGTAAGTGTACTTATTTTCGTTATTCAGTTGTTCTGCAACGTGGATCCTCTGGTGCAACAACTTGATATTGTCTTCCATTTTCCTTCGAAACTCTTCTGCCAATTCATTAATTTTTCTTTCGGCAGTTACCTGAACAGTTCTCAATTTACTAAACACAACTTTAGCTTGTTTGTTCTCCTCATTAAGTTGTTCAATCATTTTCTCTTGATCTCCTATTTGGGTTGCTAACTTGGCATTCAAATTTTCCATTCTTGCTAGGCTTTCAACATATTCTTTTTGACTTCGTTCGTTTTGTTGCTCCAATTTGTTCTTTTGTTCGTGCATAGTGTCCAACTCAAGTCTCATTTCGTTAAGTTTTGCTTTCAAAGTCATAATTTCCATGGAAGCTCCATTTTCATGGTCTTCATGTTCTCTCAAAAAATTAGATAACTCTTCCCCTTTTTGTGTCATTGTTGTTCTTAGTTCATGGTTTCTTTCTTGAAAGACCTTATTTTCCTCTGTAAGTTCTTTAATCTCATAATTCTTGTCTCTTAATTTCTCTTCCAATTCACTTTTCTGACTCATTTGACTTTCCAAATTTAGTTCTAGATCCTTAAGCCTATAAAGAAGCCTATTTTTCTCTGCCGTCATATGTTTCTCAACCAATCTCATATTAGTTAAATTGTCCTTTAGATTATTTATCTCAAAAAAATCTTGAGAAATTTGTTCCCCTTGGCTTTCCATCTTGGCTTCTAGTTCTTTGTTCACACTTTCCATGACATTCAACCTTTGTTGCACCATGTCAAGTTTATCCATCAAATCTTCTCTTTGGGTTGATGATTCACTTTGCTCACATTTTATTTTTTCTTCCATTTCATATTTTTGTGTTTGCAAAGACTTGATCTCTTGTTCCAACTCACAAATCTTTGCCATCAAATCTGCAATATTGGGCTTTTCTTGGTTCTCATTGTCATTTAATTGTGCCTCCAAATCGAACACCTTATCTTTCTCCTTTTTCAACAACAAATCAAGTTCGAGTATTTCATCATTCAACTCAGTGTTCTTTGAGGCCAAATGTGTAACTTCATGTGTTTGGTGTTCAACCTCTTGTTTTAGATCACCCTTTTGTTTGCTCAAGCTCTCAACCTCTTTCATTAGCATAGTTAATTGTTCTTCAGCTTTTTGTGCTTCAACATTAGTAATATCATATGTACCATCACCTTTATCAAATTCTTGCCTAGGAGTTTCAAAATCAGATACATAATAATGTTCTTTTTCTGACCTTCTTTTATAACCATCTACTTCTTCTGAGGAAAAATATTCAGATTCAGAGTCAGATGAAGACACTTTTCTTTTATGAGAAACAGATTTCTCAAACTCTTCAGTAATACGATCATACAAGGCATACATCGATTGATGATTCTTGTATAAGTCTTCTATCAACCCCTTAAACTCTGTCCATTTTGTGGAATGTTTGAGATTTCCATCTTCTGTATTATGACTTTCGTTCTTAATAAATTTTAATATCCCAGAAATATTAGCTTCAATATCTGAAAAAAAAAGTAATACATATATAATTACAAATATTTTAATACTAAATTACAAATACAATCAAATTAAAAGATTTTATAATAGTTATAGTTATACATTTTCATACTTAAGCTTTTTTAAACACTTCTCCTATTTTTTTTCCCCTCATATCAATTTTGATATATAATAATTCAATATTTTTTTCTTCTTAACTCATTTTTAACAAGTCTTGATGTATCATATTAAATCTAAGAATCATGGTAACTTTTATTCTAGTGGTGATAAAATTTTCAAATTTGAATCTTGTATTTGAAAGGAATAATAATAAATATAGGCAGCTTGCAAGTGGATTGATAGTTTTATTACATAAGGTGATTGTTATACTTTCATAACAAGAAACATCAATTATCTATCCATTTCATATGTAAGACAATATTAACAATAAGTTATTTTATATATTGTAGCATTAAAAGCTTTTTTCAGATTCTAATTTATTGAAATAACAAAAAACTATTCTTTATATTGTAACAACAAAGACATATTTGACCTCCATCTTAAATTAATTATAATTGCAATATACAATTAATTTACTTCATTAAAATCAATTATTTCAATCACCTTCATGAGCTTTTGAAAGGCCTTAAGCTTACATTATATTAGACCCGGTAGTTTTAAGATACATCAAACTTCCAACAATTTATTTAAAATAAGTATTATCCATAAATATACCACCTTGTTAATATTAAACTAGGTAAATTATTGAAGCTTTGACTTCACTCCAAGTTTCTTGAGGAGTGATGCCCTTCACAACAAGTGTTGGACATCAATTCAACAAGTAGCATGTTCAATCTACAATTTCAACCCAAAAAGATTTGGGAACCCTTTTAGTCAAGACCATGCAACATACAATATTTATCACTATTCTATTTTTGCATTTTGTTGCCCTATTTTGGTGTGACATATATGTTGCATTAAGTTGTCCTTTTATTCCTTTTTTTTTTCACAAAATGATTTGAAATTGTGAGAGTTAAATTCTTCTCCTTTATTCTCTCACAAACACTTGATAGATGCCTCTATTTCATCTCTCACTAATATCTTGTAAGTCTTGAAATACTCCATGATTTTTATTTCACTAATTTCTTGTAATTCTTGAAATCATTAATGGAGTACAAAAGATAACTCTTTCTACATGTTTTATACTTTATTGGTTGTGACTATCTACATCTATATGAGTTCCAATATCTTACTAATATGTCATTCACTTTTTTTAGGAATAATAATATTAGAGTATTGCTTACTAACAAAACAATTTTCACAAGAAACATTTGAGACTTCCAATTGAGGTAGTCCATGTACTATTTTCATTGTTTGTAGTAGCTTCAATCCCTTTTAGCTTAAGTGCTCATACTTTTGACGCCAAAGATAAGTTAGTTATTAGGAAATATGTAAGCATTCTTCGATAGGAGTATTGATGTTGGATCTTTCATTAAGGAAAAAAACACATTAGATTGGTATTTATTTTCATATGTACAATTTACTTAGATGATAGATTTTGCATACCTGATTTTTAATGAGAATGACAAAACATTTTTCTCATAACTAACTAGGGACAACTCAAGTATTTGAGAGACCTAAAACAAATTTAAAAATAAGATCTTTCTTATTTAATAATAAAATAATTAATGTTAAAATGTATAATACTTTATTTAAAATTTATTATCAAACTTTCTGAGACTTTTTTACTTGGAGGCCTAAAGTAATTAGTACTAAAACAATTTGTTTGAGGCCTTATTTTTAAGCTTAAACCAATTAGTACTAACAAAATTTTTGAAGCTTTTTTTGGAGGCCTAAAGCAAGGGTTTTATTAAGTTAGCTTAGTGACTAACCCATAAATTATTTTGAGGCTCATACACATGACATACATTTTGACAAAGGAAAGTAGTGTCATTAATAACCAATCTTGCATTACCTTTCCCATCTACGCACATTCTAAAGTTATTACCACACTCAACAAAATGTTTACATTCTTCTACCACTTCTTGTTGGGTAAACTTAAATGCGTGTAGTTGGAAGTTGCTATATTAATTGTCTAGGAGATTGCAAAAGGTTGAGAGTGAGTCTACCATTGATTAAGTATGCAATAGAGTTCATTAATTGTGGGTTAGGTAGTAGTTATATTTAATAAATGTAGTTGAAGGATAATGTCCAGAGACCTATAAAATAACCATGTAGTACTTTATTGTAAAACACAACAAATCTGAATATAGAGAGTGTTTATCTAAAGAGAGACTTGTTTATCAACACTTCTATCATGTTAGAGAATATTTCTTTGTCTCCACGCATATAATTGGAACATCTTGAGTACGAGAATCATGCATCATTCCTTTTAACTTTATTTTCTTCTACAAAAGTCATGAAAAGAAGCTTTTCTTATTCATCCAATAATTCTACGTAATTTGATTTTTTGTTCCATCTTGGATATTCATATTGAACATGACCTAAATTATGATACTTGAAGCACTCCATTGTGACATTTGAGAAAGATTTTATCCTTCATTCTGGTATATCTTATAATAACATATATCTTCTTTTGTATTATTTCGTGTGCATACTCTATAATAATAAAAATTTAATATATTCAATAAGGAAAACTAAAGAAAATGATTCGACATTTTTTAATCTTACTCCAATGCTCATAACAAGAATGTGTACAAACCTGATCTGGTTCTTTGGAGGTCTTCAACATTTTCAGGACCGATTAGACTTCCAAAAAACTTGATCGCTTTTCTTGAGTGATGATTTGTCATCTTTTCTATGGAACCATGAGCAAATGATACACTTTAAAATAAATTCCTATCAGAGGAACTTTTGTTTGTTCTTCACAAATGACTAAAAATCCTGAAATAAAAAAATATGACAATTTCAAATTATGAATGCATCTTTTGCTTTATAAAAAGATATTAAGAGATCAATAAAATTTTAATGTATTTAACTATTTCTCTAATATACGTAAAATTGGTTTATTTTCTGATATACAAGAACAGAGATAACATAAATTTGTATAGAGCCTAGAATTTGGCCAGATCAAAGGACCCATTCTGTTAAACAAAATCGAATGAGGGAAATGAAGAAAGAACAGATCTAATTAATAAGATTTATGTGTTTGCGATGTGAGAAAAATACCTGGGATTGGAACTTGACATGCAGAGATATTGGGAAAGAAAAGCAGAAGATAAAAAGTAAAAGAGTATAATGAAGAAAAGAAAAAGAAGAAAATTGAAGGAATATCTTGCGCATTTCTTTGATGAGTGGAAATGAAAAAGCAGTGGTTATTGTCTTGTCTGGTGAGGGTGATAAAGTAATTTGGGGTTTCTTTCGAATAAAATGCCCTTTAAGGATTCAAATTATTACGATTCAGAAGAATCCCTAGAATGTTTCACGCATGATTAACAACATCTAAAAAAAGGTTCCATACAAAATTGTCTTATTGGTACGTTTGAAAGGAGGTGAGAGGGAGGAACGTGGAAGAAAGAGAAAATTCACAAAGAAAAAAAAGAGTTAATTATTGTTTTTTTTTTTTTCTTCCACAAAATTTAAAGAAAAACTGTTAATTATTGTTCCAAAGACACTAGCTAAAAAGTTAATATTTTAATTTTAAATTAAGGTTAGGGTTGTGAGGTGATACACTCAATTCCAAAAAGATTTTAAATAGTTTTTTTATTTTTTATTTTAACGTTTGATCCAGGTTTTTCTTTTTCCGTTTATGTTTTGAATGTTTTAATTGGAAATTTAATTTATTGTAACAGTCGGAATTTGCGAGGTCTGATAATGTAAAAATGTTTCTGGTAAATAAAAGAGCAAATTAATGAGATTAATGTAGATAAAAAATCAGGGTTTAGAAGGTAAAAGGTCACGAGGTAGGAATTAGTGATCGGTTTAGGAGTTTCCATATTCCTTATTAGAAGAATTATATATTATACTTTGCCTTGACATTTTTATTAATTTTTTTATGATAACGTAACGTAGTAGTATTCTGTAGCTTTTATATTTTATTGATTTGCGAGAGAAAATTATGTCAACTAAAATGTAGTGAATAGATTCGGCATAACGGACTCAAGTATTAAAATATAGGATAAGAGTACGAGATTAATCACTTGAACAATACTTTTGTTCTACATTATTTTAAGGTAGCGTTTGATCAAATATTCTTTAAGTATTTCTTTGACAGAGGAAGTTAGGCCAAACACTTCTAAAAAAATAGATTAAAAAACTAAGAAGCTTATTATAATGAAGACAGGAAAAAAAAATCTGTGTTTTGCATTGATTTTAGTGATTTACGGTTCAATTGATTCCAAACGGCATTAGTGTTTACTAATCTAGTTTGATTGTGAGAAGTAATGTTTAAATGAAAACATAGGTTAGGTTGTTATCTTTCCGATGAAGAGTAACATTTTCATGCTTCTCTCATAATTTCTTCTTCTACTATATAATTTTATTACTCAAAAGTTGTGAGGTATGTAGTGAGCAAAAACAATCATTTGCATCATCATGTAATTATCTAATTTATGTTTAACAGGAAAAAAAAATGTAAACAAGGTGCGATAGCATTTTTTTAACTAAGTTAATGCACCTTTATCGACAAACATAAAACATATAATTTATTTCGATATTACGTAGATTGTCTATTTTATATCAGTCAATAAAGTATTCAATGTATTTGTTAAAATTTATGTCAAAGTTCTCTTCTTCATTTCTCAGTCCACAATGCTTTTTTTTTTAGTTAATGTTTTTGTTCTTTTATATGAAATAGTGTTGGATTTGGGTTTATTTCTTGTCAAGTATTTTCCTTTTGTTGTGGACTTATTATGAGGCATTCTTCTGTCCGATTTGTTTTATGGTTGAAGTTTGTTTACTAAATGTTACATTTTTATTTGTGATTCTCAGTATATTTTGTGAAATTCAGTCATGATTTTGTATGAATGTCTTTTTGTATGTATATTGTATTTGTCATTGGAAAGATATGTTGTAGTGCCAATAAAAGTTTATATCTTTTAGACTTTCATCACATTTAAAATCAATGTCATTACTTTGATTCATTTCTACCACCAAACAAAAAATTGCATTGAATTGAATATTTTTGAACTTGTTTTAGATTTGTGTGTTGCGTATCAAACAAAATAATTTTAATAAAATTAAGGAAGAGATGGTGAGTAGAAAAGTCAAACTTACAATCTGTGTGAAATATTTAAGGTATAATTATTGATTTAGTCCTCATTTTTTGGGTTTAGTTTAATTTGTTTTCCTTATGATTGGTTTGTTTAATTTAGTCATTCAATTATTTTAAAAGGTTCAATTTGGTCCTCTCCTTTAACATTGTGTCCGTAAACCTGATTTTTTTATTTATTTTTGTATTTTTTTAATTTTTTCTCTAAAAATTTATAATCTGCCACGTGTTACTATCATGCCACATGATAGTTTATTGTCTTGACATGTACTAGTGATAATAGTTGTTTTCAATCTAGTCTCCTATTTAACTTTTGTTTAAAATGATCCAATCTTATCTTTTCCAATTTGAGACCAAATTATTAAATAAGTTTAATTACAACCGTTATATAATGTTACGATTATTTTTTTTAATATATACATCAAATCACAACCGTTATATAAGTTTAAATACTTAAATTATTTATTTTTTTTATATTTTTAAATTTAAATAAAAAATAAAATTGAAAATAACAGCCATCACCTACCTGTGTTACGATCTATTTACAACTTTGTTATTATAAGATTGTAAAGTTTAAACAAAAAATATTAATTAATGGATTTGAATCTTGCATTTATGATATTCCAACTAGCATTAAAGAAAAGGAAAAAATCAACTGCGGCGCATAGCAGGTTTAAAGGGACCCAATTGGAACGTGGCACTCTGAGAACCACAGACAAAGAGTAAACAACGAGTTCGAATACTGTTTTTGTTTTGACCAAAACTGGAAATAAAGTAGCAAATATCAGGAACTAGTGGACGTGAAAGGATTATCGTGCCCTCCAATTTTGCATGTGCACTGTTTCATACCACATCAACGTGGATCATTTATTGCCAGTTCTTAATATTTAAAAAATACCTTTTAAAACTCCAAAACAAATTCCCTTAAAAACCCAAAATTTTAATTTAACTAGTTTCATTTTCGAATAATTCTTTATTTGTGTCCCTCACCGTTTATAATATTTGGATAACATAAAAAAGTGATAAAATGACATGTTTCGATCGGATAATATTTGGATATTTGTGGGTTATTTACTTGTTTTCATAAATGGTTATAGTAAATTGGTTTAAACAAAATTAAAAATTAGGCTAGGTAATTTTAACAGTAACTGTTACAAGTTAACAAACTTCAGAAGTTAAAACGTGTTTGCGGGTGATGAAGCCAACGTTGACTTGGAATTTAGCATGATGTGAATCACGAAGATTTATTTGTACGAAAGAAAGAAGTCGTGAATTTGAGTTGAGCATAAATAACGTCTTCTATTCTAATTCTACCAACTTACGAAGGGCCAAACAAAGCTTTTATTACCAGGTAAGCGGTGGAAGAAAAACCCACTCATAACAATAAAACCCTTTTCAGCTTTTCGTTTCAGTAGTTTCATTTCGAACGTTTCGGTTTCGTAACCGAGTCAGAAAATCGCGTTTCTTCCCAAACAAGTATTTCTGTTTCTGCGGTAAGCTTTTCGGTTTCCGCTTCCTTCCTTCAGGTTAGTGAATTGCTCTGATTGTTCTTGAATCTTGATTAGTTGATGTCAACATATCTCGTGTATGTTTTTTTTTTTTTTTTTTTTTTTTTTTTCTTGGATTTTTTTTTGGTATTTTTTTTTAAGGTTTTTTTTTTTTTGTTTTTTTTTAATTTTTTATTTTTATTTATTTTCATAATTGTTAAATTTAATTTTTGATTAAAAATTTTAGGAGTATGTTTTAATGAACTAATCTCACACAATGTTTTTAAATAAATAATAAATAAATAAATTATTTTTTTTTAAAAATAAATGTTT
>Ga0099822_1008933_pt1 | contig 12731 bp, 2 predicted proteins | sample CowpeawhiteBW_FD_76839 | JGI IMG/M metagenome (GOLD analysis project Ga0099822, IMG submission 76839) | Root nodule microbial communities of legume samples collected from California USA - Cow pea white BW | ecosystem: Host-associated > Plants > Roots > Nodule | place: USA: California | collected... | reverse complement strand
TTTTTTTTTTTTCTTTTTTTTTTTTCTTTTATATAAAAAAAAATACATACATATATATATATATATATATATATATATATATATATATATATATATATCCACATAATAGTGACCGTATAAATAATTTATGAACCAAACCCCCTCGTACAATAGTTTAATTCACACAACCAATTCATGAAATTCTATAAATAAGAGAATCTAAATATATATATATATATATATTTATATTTGTACATATACTATGGAAGACTTAAAAAAGCAAGTAGTAAGAAAAGGGTAGATCATGATCGAAATCTGGCCCTTGGTATTCGAACCTTAGCAGCATAGTTTATACCCTTTGCTATTTACTACTTTTCTTTTTCTCATTTACTCTTTTTTTTTTTCTAAATTCGTAGTTTTAAGTCAATGTTCCTTTTCCCTTTTTTTTTTATTGTGTGGTTGGAAACAAGAGTTAGAAGATAAAATGATATAATTAGAAACTAATAGGAAGCATTAACCATGTGTGTTCTCACTCTCAATGGTGTAATAATCCAAAAGAACACAGGAACAAACTAGTTTATGTACCTACCGTAGTATACAAACTGAAAGGTCGTTATCATATAATTAAAGTTATTATGAAAATAGTTTTCATACATGAGTTATATTAAAATTAAATTTCATAATAAGTATGTGTATTTAAGTGTATAAATTACATTTTCGATATTATGTAATTATCAAATAATGAAAAGTTCATGTCTTTTTTAAAAAAGAAAAATTACATAAATATTAGAAATGAAGAGTAGACAAATGAGATAGATGATTAATTAAGATCGAGTGTATCTACGAAAAGACAAAAATTGAGAATGCATTTTATATGTAATTTTTTTTATTTAATTAAAATGTGTTATACTTTTTTATATTCGTAACCAACAATTATAATTGTTATATTAAGTTATAGATATTAAATTTATTTGAATTAAAATAGAAGATTATGTATTAAAAAGGAATATATTAAGAGAAAGAATAGGAGTGATTTGAGATGGGGTTGAAATTAAATTGATTAATTAGGCATTTGATGATGTAGAAATATTGTAATTAATATCTGAAGGCATGCTTATAGAACCACTAATGATGCTCGTGTTATGCACTATACATGTACAGACACCACTAAGGACTTAGCATGTGCCACAGAAATATGTAAACGAAAAATCGTATTTGTAGAAACATATGAACAACAAAATTGTCCCCACAAAATGTCTGTGTCGAACTTAATGAACCATCACCCACCAATGAATTCTTATCTTTGCTTGGAAAGGTAAATAAAAAGTTGGTCTCAATTAATTACAAAGAGTTTAGGGCCACATTTGTTTAATTGCCTTGTCGGTCTCTAAAATATCCAGCAACTAGTTAATTAATTACCACAAAACATATCTCAAAATTACTTCAACTTTTAATGACTTTTAACTAACACTAATTCTACTCGAGTTGCTTTGAATTCAGTTAAATTCATAACTCAATCCAATAATTTGATTGGGTTAGATTGCATGAAGTTTGTGTTATTTAAAAACGAAAAGCTTAACTCAAATTAATTCAACAAACAATAGTTGATTTGATTGGAGTTAATCATACGTAAATATTTAATTTAAAAAAAGTGAAATTGAAATAAGGACAACAAAAATCGAAGAAATTTTGTTGAAGCTCATTACTTGATGTTGAATGAATGGAATGTGATGTTTTCATCGTTTACCAAATCAAAAATATAAAACTAAAATATTTTGTTTGATTTTTCTATGTGGAATTTTAGATCAAGTGGACCTCTTACCGATTACAAATAACTTGCGCAAAAATTATTAATCCACTAAAGAAATCTGAAATTTAAGCAAGGAAGTGCTAAAGCGAACGTCTTATATATCGTAAATATTTTTAAACTCAATATATAATAATAATTTTAATAAAATTAAATGTCATTTTTATAAGTCTACAAATTTGATTCATAAATGTTATATTAATAAATTGTTTGTTGATTGAATTCGAAGGGATATATGGTTGAGATGTATTAAAAATATTACTTTTAAACACATTTATAGAGAAAACATTCGATATGTGGATAATTTATTTAGTTTTGCGAATGTTAATTAATAGACACAATTTTACTAGGTTTTATGCTTTTGGTGATAAAAGAAAAACTTGGTTTATGTTTTGCCTCTTGCTATTAGTTTTAGTTTTCTTTAAAAATATTTGGTTGATTTGCTTTTTCGAAATTGTTTGTTTTTGCATGATTTTTGTTTAGTTTTTACATGTACTTATATATTTTTTTAAACATTTTTAACATAATTGATATGGTTTTGAGATGTAAGTCTAAGGTTGTGTTCCTTTGAAAGAGATGAATTTGGGGAGAGTGTGGACAGTGGCGGATCTTCAGATGAAATTTAGGGGGTGCCAAGATAAAATATTAAATATGTTTTTAGTCTATGAAATTTAACGCAAAATTAAAATTCGTTACTGTCTAAAATTTTTATACATTTTAGTCTTCAAACTTTAAAAATGAATGAATATAATCTTTGTATAAAAGTACAATATCTTTCACCTTGAGTTATACATATATCGAAATACCAATATATGGATGATAGCTCAACTAAAACTCAAAAGGAGATAAGCTAAATAACAACTCAAAATCATATTGCCACCGGAAAGGTGCCCACAGGAGATGTCGCACCGCCACAAACTAGCCTTCAAAACATAGAATTTTTGTTCAAAAACATCCACAAACCATGCATTTGAGTTCAATGAACACCTTAGTTGATTATCGTTGTCACCGGTGCTTGCAAGGTTCGTCACCGTCGTTGCTACAAAGGGAGTGTTGGAGCCTAAAGCAATATGAAAAATACATAAAACAATCAGTTCAAAACACAAGAACGATGGTGAAGCAAGAAATCAACAAACATTTGAGTTTAAAAGAACCAAGCTCACCGCACAAGGTCGTTGTTGTCACTGCAGTGGCAGGGAAGAGGACCACGAAAGAACAGTGCACTGGAATGAGTCTCACATTGTTATAGGTAAAAACAAAATTAAAGTCGAGGTTGTGCTTATCAGACGTCAATTTGATGTCGAGGCTACAAACACATACGTCCATTGACGTCATCATTTTGGTGATTGATGTCGGGTTCAAGTGGATAGACGTCATTTTTGACATTTTATTTCGAAAATATCACTGGTCATTTTTTTCTTGATTGTTTGTTGAATTGACGTTAAAGGCCTATTTTGCACTAGTAAAATATATTTATAACCAATTTATTTTCCATTTCATATAAGCACCACTTTTATAGAAATATATTTTCTTACATTTTTCTCTCTAGTTATTTGATAATTAATCATCTGCTTTACAAATTATACAGTAATAGTGAGAAAAAAAACTTATTATTTAACATCGTTGTCTAAATGACATAAAGCTAAATAGTTTGCGTTAAAAACTTATTAAACATACCTTTACGTTGGGAAGAGACATAGAGGAAATTAACGGTTGGAAACACTTGGAGTTCATACAATTCAAACAATGGTGGTTAAAAGTGAGTCCATTTTACTCACCTGATCTACTATCAATTACTTAATTAATTAACTGAAACAAACATGATTTTGTTTTAACAAGATATAATATACGACTCAGTTTAATGTAGGATTTTGGGTTGGTTAGATATTACTTATCCACGATTCGTTGAGTCTAAAAAATATATTTATTTCTTTGTTGAATATTCTTGATTCTTTCATATTTACGATATATTCATAATATCCACATATATTTTTTATATTTTATTTTTTCAAAATTTTGAATTAAATTATTTAAGAAAAATCTTAAAACTATAAATTCGGATGAAAAAATAATTTAAAAAAGTAAATCAAATTATTAATTAAAATATATTAATGCAAATAAATTTGGTTTTTCAGAAAAATATATATAAATGAGTAACGTTAAGATATAAAGTTTTTAAAGATTAATCTTTATTAAAGTAACTTCGATTTCATCATTCTAAATAAAAAAATTAGGATTATATAAATCAAATTTTAGAAAATTCTTTCATGTTAGTATTCAAATAAAATTCACTAATAATTACAAATGAGTAGCATGTATTTGCATGTCAAATACCATGATATTTATACCTATTTCATTAGCAAGTGGATACTTAAATATTCGTACCCATAATACATATGCAAAAAACTAAAACTATTTAAAAAAAAATTAAATGTAAACATACATAAATGCATTTGAAAAAAAGAAAAGAAGAAGCAACTATAAATTCTATTAACTCTTATGAGCTTTCATTCTTTAACTTGCATTCATATGCATATGTTCAACTATAGATATAATATTTATTTTGTAATGGATCTGAGTAACTCTCTTTTTCTTTTTTGTTGTTTAAATGATAAATGGTCGTAAAAAAACCTATAATTTGAACCGTGTTTTAGATAGTTGGTAACTCTAACTACAAATAATTTAACTTATGGCCAACTAAGTTAAAGGACTAGGTGAGTTGAATCGATGCATATTTGAAGGTTAAAAATGTTGACTCATTGAACTCGAGTCATATCTTTATACACGTGATAAGTACTTTCTACTCATATTTGGTATAGTTTTCTTTGCTAATGTTAAGCTAGACATTAGTGTTTTTTTCTAAAATAAAAGGAGTAAACATTGTTTTGGTCAATGAGATATAGATGAATGTTTTGAAGAGATTTTAGATCTAATAAGAGATTTACTTCCACTTATGACAACACAAAGTAATGAGCAAAGCCTTATATAGGTTAAGTGTTTACCATTAGTGGAGTTGAGACTTCACAATTCAATAACTCAATACAAGCTACATGTTGTTTTGCATGTTCAACATTGAAAACATTATATAATTTTGAAGCAACATACTTCTTTATGTTATATTTATCTGTTGAAAATTTGAGATTGCCTTTGTGAGAGTTTCAACTCAATCTATTGGTATGTATACTAACCTCTGTGTCGTAATTTCATCTTCTGCTTATCTAGATTATTTGATGTTTGTTAAAGGACAAATATTTGAAGTTGATTTTACTTATATGCTTGTAAAGGATATGGATGTTATCTTAGAGATGATAAGAAAGTTTTTAGCTTTTTTTAGAATTTAAACAACTGAGTAGCAATATTTAGTAAAAAAATTCAACTTTTACATATACTATCGATATATTTTAATTAAATTCATATTTTATGTATATACTATTAATTAAGTAGAAATTTTTATTTAAAAGACTAAACCCGTCAGCTTAGAATGTATTACTTTATTCTAAAACAGCTTGAAAAAATGTGATCTGCAGCATCTAAATTATCACATTCTGTTTAAGGATGTAGGATAGAAAAATGTTACATTTAGGATACTTTCCTGAATTTATTTAAACCTCTGTTATTAATTGTATGATGATTAAATATCAGAAAAAGCTAAAATATATGATTGAGAGAAAATGACAGGAAATGAAGATTCCGTTTACCTGTTATCATGTCCGTTATTGTGTTCTTATTTTTAAATAAGCTAAATCAACACTTGATATAAAGACAATTGTTTAGGAAAAAAAAAAAACTCATAATATAGATGCTCAAATGTTTGAGATCCGTCAGTGTTATTGTTATTCAAATAAATTTTTAATAATATTGAAAAAGAGATCGAAATCAAATTTTCATGAATAGGTTATAAGAAACATAATATATGAAAATAAGTGAATACCACTGTAATCAGAATCATTAATTTTAAGTGTTACGAACGTCTGGTAAGGATTTTTTTTTTGTTACTATTAAAAAAATTACATTTCCATGAAATATTATTTTTCAATAAATTTATATATTTATATTTCTCACAAAACTTTCCAACGATCTAACTTTTTCTAATTAAAAAAATGTTATACATATATTCCTTATTTTTGGTCATATCACGCTACCTCGCTTATAATTATATATATATTTTTTTTAAAAGTTTTATTAAACGTGATAAATAATTTCTTCGACTTAATATATATATATATATATATATATATATATATATATATATATATATATATATATATATATAATAAAGAGAATTATCTCTTTTTGGAGTTTTCATTTTATTTCCTATTCTATTCTTTAAATAACTTTTCTTTAATATAACCGTTTGTTTTCAAATTTAACCATATTTTAAAATTAGAATAAATATTTAAAATAAAAAAAAATACTATCTATAATAAAATTGCAAAATTTAATTATATTTTTCTATAAAAAAACTATATAATAAAATTATAATTTTATATTGTTTTATAATAATAATTTTATTAATTTTTATTAAATGAAAAAAGTAAATACATCCAATAGCGTATGTGTATTTACTATTTTAAAATAAACTAAATCAGTTTTAAAAATATATTTAGACTAACCATGTTATTTATACAAAGTATTCATTAGCATGGAGAAACCGTTTGACCATTTTTAATGAAACCTTATCTCTTAATTACAGTTTTTCTCCTCATTCACAATAAATATAATCCTTAAACCTTATTTAAGAAAATTCAGTACAGTATCACTTATATAAACTATATATTAGTTTTACAAACCTTTTTATATAATCATTCAAATACATTTTAATCATTTATGAAATTCATAATTCAAATAACTGTGATTTTTATAAGATCCTCAAGGATCATGTATGAAACCATTTATCTATTATTTTAAAATAGAAAATTCAAATTAGAAAATCCACTTAAAATCTTTATCCAAGCAAATTCACTTTAGTTCTAACTTGACTATGTTAGAAGTAAACTTTAAGCCTAACTCAACTCTACAAAGACCGGCTTGTAAGGTGAGGTTTGTACCTCGCTCATATTATGAATTGACATGATCTCTAGTTGATGTAAATCTTCAAACATCTTCTCCTCTTCTAAACACACTATAAATTTTCCTTAACTGTGATAACATAAATCATTGACAACACAACACGAGACAACAGAAAAAGACATGATTGAATGCTTTAACTGATCCACAAAACCTAAAACACAACCACGTACGCCATTGATGTCTTAAACTCGAATTGGTTGACGACAGGTGTGGTTTCACTTTACAACTATTCAACGATGGTTAGCATCGCTTTTGAAATCGAATATCTAATGAAGAAGGCAATTAAGAGATGGAATCTATTAGTCATTATTAAAAACAGGATTAAGGAAGATTATTGAAAGAAGATAGTTGTAGGTCTTTAGTCGCATAATTTAACCTTAGAACTTTCAATTTAGGATACCCATGATGGGCACAACCTACCTTTGTCACTTTCCCTCCTTAAATATATTTTTTCACCAATAACTCTCCATGATGTTCATTTTGCACCACCCCACCATAATATCTAATTAATTAATTAATCAAATTATGAATCTCGTGACTTAATTGTCATTAGCGGTTAAGCAATGCAATTATGATTTTTGTAGTCCAACTTCTCTTCTTTCATTCACAAATCATCACTCTTGCCTTTAATGTTGCGTATCTCTACAAAAGAAAAATAGTAATGAGTTTTTTTTTTTTTTAAGTCGTAATACTATTGCTATAAAGTATTTATGTACTTTCTTAATGACTCATTTATACTGAAAACATGTTAATAGAATGCGGAAAAGAATATATAGATTATTCAATTACTATATTATAAAAGCAACCATTAGGGAGAGTTAACTTTAAACGAAAAATATTGAAAATAGTAAAAAACTTTCAAATAAAAAATATAAATAAATAAAACATAAGTAATAAAAAAAAGTAGAAGCAGAGAAAAATAAATCTATCTTCTCCCTTTCGGGTTAATATTAAAAAAAAAGTCCTTATAAATTTTTATTTACATTAATAAAATTATGAAAGTTTAAATACACAAAAGGTAGAGTGGAACTAATAAAAAAAGTAAGAGAAAAAAATAAAAAAAAATTAAAATATTTTTAGTAATTGAAATTACACTACTGGAAAAAGTTTCATTAACAATTAATTGCAGTGACAAAAGATTGTTAGTCACTGTAGTGACCAATTTAGATACCAATTTACAAAATAATAAATTATTGATTATTAAAACAGTTATCATTATAAATAAAAAATTATAATTGATCTCTAAATTAGTTTCTAAAATTTAGCTACTAAGATTTTAGTTACCAAAGTAAATTGGTCATTAAACATTAGCTACTAAAGTTTTTGCTACCAAAAGGATTTGGTTTCTAAATTAGTCTCTAATTAATTAGTGACCAATTTAGCAATTAATTATAATTTTTTATTCATAATAATGATTATTTTAGTAATCAATCATTTTTTTATTTTGTAAATTAGTATCTAAATTGGTCATTACAGTGACTAATAACTTTTGATCACTAAAATTAATTATTAATGAGAAAATTTTAACTAATTGAATGAATTTGAGAAAGAAAATGAGTATAAAAACCCTAGACCACAAAATGTTGTTATCTAAAGTATGAATATATTAATGTTATAGAAATAATAATGTGACTTTTAACTTTAAAATCATAGCATTTGAATGATTAAAATAATATTTGCTATAGTACTATAGCTGTACCGAAATTAGAGAAACAGGTAAGATGGGTTTGGAAGTGATGTTAATGTACCTATTCAGTTGCGGAAAGGTTATGATGTTTGCTTTCACCTATTGAGTTACTTATGGTTTTCAAATACTCTTATGATTCGTGCTTCCATCTTAATGCTAAGAACGACACTTAATGTAATGATGAAGAAAGACACTGAGTTACTTACGATTGTCTCCCAATGATCAAAAAAGAAAACAGTTCAGAAAAGCACACGACACCAACAACAGATGCTAATATAATAACTAATTCAAATTAAGGGATCCAATTTAGTTCTTTACAATATCAAATCCCATTTATTTTACTTCCATTAATTGCATGTAGAATGATCACCAATCATACAACTAATTAAACTTACTAGGAGGATTTATTTATCGATAATATCTACTTAATATCATTTATATTTAAATTCATTGATGAGAAATCTTTATTTTTAGAAATATCTTTCGTATAAATATGTTTGAGATATCATAAATATTTTATATTTTTTTATAATTATATATATATATATATATATATATATATATTAAAAAAATAAAACAAAAAGTTATTTCATTTAATATATCTCTTATATCTTTTATATTGTCAAAAATTTTATAAATTTTATCAGTAGTGTTAAGAGTCATCGTTCTTAAGAGATTTGTAGAATGAAAAATAATTCTTCACAAGTCATTATTTAACTTCAGTGATGTAGTTATGACTAGTAAAAATGTAAAATTATGTAGAGAGACTATATTTACGAAAAGTTGTGGAGGGAAACAATGATATGTTGTCTGAAAATTCCACCATGGTCCAAATCAAAATGCAAAAGAAAAAAGAGGCAAAGAAGACAAAAGTAAAATCATGCTTGTTTATAGGTGTTTCACAAATGATTCTTACTAGGATCATGAAGTCACCCAAAAAAGTTTTGGGATTATTTGAAAGGAGAATATGAAGGAAACGATCAAAAGGTTAAGGACATGAAAGTTCTAAACTTGATATGTGAGTTTGAGGCGAAGAATAAAAGAGTTTGAGACCATTAAAGAACACTCAAACAAATTGTTAGAAAAGAAATCTCCAAATTATATACTCGTTGAGAAAATTTACATATTGCTTTTTGGGAAATACACAAGATTGGTCTACAACTACTTTGACATAAGTGATACATACCTAGGGATGTCAACGGGGCGGGTAGGGTACGGGTAGTAGTCCCCCGTACCCATACCGTACGGGTATCTATTATGTGGGTACCCGCATATTTTTTTAAAATTCACGGATATCCACGTGTTCTCACGGGTATTTATAAAAATAAAAATTTAATATTTAATGACAAATTTTAACTATAAATTAAAATAAAAATACAATGCATAACATTTATAAATTTCAAACAAAGTACACATAACCCATTTAAATAGTGTTGAATGATAATTTACAAATAGATGAAGATTTCTTAAAACCAAATGATAAAAAATAACCAATTCAAAATCAATGTGATAATATTTTAATCATTTTTTTAATATTTTAATTTTTTTTTTAAATTTAAATTAGAGTATAGCGTGTACGTGTATCCATGCGTACAGATACTATGATACCCGTGTTCGCTCCGTTAATATGCAGGTATAAGAAATACCCGTACCCGTTACCCACAAGTATCGTTTTATCCGCAGATACTCGTTGGTACAAATTTTTTTGACATTCCTATACATACCTTACAAACACAAGTGCAATGAAGATTAATAAGAGAATATCATGTAGTTGAAGGTACTTTATATTTCATACTGGTAAAGGTACTTTTGAAGTCAAGAACAACATGAAGGAACAAATACAACAATGTATAAGTTTTTTAATCTTGTCCCTATTGTAAGAAAAATATTTATCAACACAACAAGTGTTGGTGGCGGCTAGATGCAGAACGCCATAGATGTTGTCATTTGAAAAATGTGAAAAAGATATGCAAATCGCAAGATCTCAAATAAGATGTCAAGATTGTAGAGGAATAATGAAAAATAAACTACTTGCAATATCATGTGTTACGACAAACAAATATACAAAATGTTGGCTTATAGATAATAGTTGTACAAACCATATGACTCATAATTGAGCATTTTGAAAGTAAACATTGATAATGGAAAATGTAAAAGATACAAACAACTTATAAGTATTCAAAGTTCATAAGAAAATAATTGATCTACTTTGAATTTGATGAAGGAAGTATTAACTTTAAATTATATTTCATAAAAAAAAAAACTATTTTAATTATTATTTAGATTTAGAAAAATCAAAATTGAAATATTGTAAATATTTATATTTTATTATAATTTTCTCTATATAGAATAAAAATAATAAAATAATAACTAATATATCTATTATATCTCCTATGTTCAAAATTCCTAAAGATCCTAACATTGTTGAACCTATGAAAAACAACGAGATAAATATATTTAGAAAAAATAAAACAGAAAGAATTTAGCTACCAATGTAAATTATACTATTTTTGACATATGTGAACTAAATTTTATTTTATTGAATTCATGTTTTTTTTTTCAGTTTATATAATGATTTTTTTATTATAATATTATTATTTAGTAATAAATTGTTTTTAATTTTTTAATTGCTGATTAAAAAATAAAAAAACATCAATTATGATTGTTTAACATTAAATAACTTTTTTAATTTATAATTAAATTTGGTAATAATTGTAATATTTTATTTAACTAAAAAAATTAAATTTCCTAAATTTAAGTTGACTTATTGAAAAATAAAATAAATTAAAGATAAAATAATATTATTTCAAATTTAATATATTTGAATTTCTTATCTGAAAATTTTATTATTTTAAATAACGGTTCCATTTCATTAACACCGCACAAATGTTTACATCACCTCAGTTTCACTTCTTCTTTTTTTACCTTTATCTCCTTCTTTATTAATATTAAACTTCTTTTTTTTTAAATAATTATATTACTCTTAAAAGTGAATGTCAAGCATCGCATCGTATTACGTGTTAAAAAACATTTCTCTTTAAATAAAAGTCAGAGAAGTAAATATTTTGAGTTATAAAGAAATAATTTTTTCAAAGATAAAACTTGTATAATTAAGATTGTGAACCGAGTATGCAGCTTAATTTAAAAGATTTAAAGCATAATTAATTATAAAAAAAATAGAGTAGTGATTAGGGATAAGCAAACAGTGGTCACGGTTACGGAAGGAAGCAATAACAGTGTGATGTGCATGGTGGCCGAAATAATGATTGTATTATTGGTCCACAAAAGGTGTTTCTGTACCTCAAATCAATTATCATAAAAAACGCATCATTCCTTCAAAAATTATCCTCTGCTTTCACATATCAATTATCCTCTTTTTTAATTATTCACACAAATTAAACATTCAGATTTAACCGTTCTATTTTAATTTTTATAATTATATTTTTAAAATTCTAAAATTAGTTAAATTAGTAATTTAATTTTTATTTAAGTTTTTATTCATTTTGTTTTTTATTTTATTTCTTTTACATAGTTGAATCTCTATGTTTCTAAAAAAAGACTTAAGGACGATTCAGTAAAATAAATATAGGAAACAAAATAAACAGAAAAATACAAAATGTAGGACCAAATTATTAATTAGGTTTTTAAAATGATAATAATTGTAACAACAATTCCTTTATTATTTGTAGTCCTAAATTTGGATGCGAAATTGAGATTTGTATGTATTTTAAACTTTAAAATTTGTATACAATTTTATTCAAATTTAAAAAATAGATGATATAATGTTTTGATTTTATCTTTCTTTATATGTTAAATGATATCTGAGGTTAACATTTGAATCGGATTCATCTCAAATCGTGTACACAGTCAAATATCATCCTTTTGGATAGGTCAGAAAACTAAATTAACGTAGCAGATTATATCATTTTAAAAGTTTGATGACCAAACATCTCAAAAATTTGGAGTAAAATCGAATTTCAAATATTTTAATAAAATAAAATAACAAAAATAGAAACTAAGGAAATAATGTAGCCTATATAACATATATAAGAGGAAAAAAAATAGCCATATCCTAACTAGTTCCAAATATGTAGTTGCACGCCCATTGGACCACAGAGGTACTGAGGTAGTTGTTCGCTTGGCTCATTCATAAGCTTACAAATTGTGGGACTCACTATCACCACGCTT
>Ga0099822_1008928_pt1 | contig 12734 bp, 3 predicted proteins | sample CowpeawhiteBW_FD_76839 | JGI IMG/M metagenome (GOLD analysis project Ga0099822, IMG submission 76839) | Root nodule microbial communities of legume samples collected from California USA - Cow pea white BW | ecosystem: Host-associated > Plants > Roots > Nodule | place: USA: California | collected... | reverse complement strand
GAATATTGTCCTCAAGTTTTGGTATCAAATCAGTGGATTCCTCGCCCTTTTTCATAAGGGCTTCAATTTTGGATGAATCCTGACATACAAAGTAGAAACAAAAGAATTATATGTCTCGTTGCATAACTTAGCCTTTACTATTCCCTCTAATGGAAGCAAACATATCATGAAAAATACCTCGAACAACAATATAAATGGCACGATATGGAAGCTCATGAGGTGGTTAATCATGACAAAGAAATTTGTCAAATTTAGAACAATTTATATATTATCTTAAATTAATATATTTGAAATTAATATAATTGAAATTAATATGAAACTTCGTTAAGATCAAAGCTACAAATATCTTAAATTATTGAAAGATATTTAAGGAATCTAGCCAACAATTAAAATTACCATATTTCTTTAACTTCATAAGAAATGACAGATTACACATCCAACCTGCAACACTTCCAAATTAATACGTACATTCACACACATATAAGCAAATTGAAACCAATAACTATGACAACATCAGATATTATGTTAAACCAATAATTAAACCAATCAAGAATAGCTAGATTGAGTAGAATAAGGAGAATCCATATTTTCTTTCCAATAGAAAATGTTCCCACATTTCCCAATCAAGAAAATCCAAAAACTACGTGAGATGTCAAAAACCAATCGAACATTAAAATTCAATATATTATGTGATCAACGAAATCTTATTCACATATTACCACCACTGCTAGATGTATAAAAAAGAAGCAAAACAGAAAAAGCAACAAAGACAAACTTGTACAATTCATTGGTTATAGCCACATAAGATTCCCTTCCACCTTGAACATCCGTGGCTACCCCTCCTCGGGTTACTACAGCCCAATGCACCCCAACACATAAATCTCTCGCTAACCTAATTTTCTTAGCGTATTTTTGGATGCCAAATGTCAAATCAATGCATAACTATTCAACCAATTCATGTTTCATGATAATTTATATAATCCTATGATTATATTATCACTCATCATGATCCATCACATATTTAAAATAATAATAAATTAAATAGCAAATAAATGGCATACATAGGACTTTAACCCAAGTTCTCTCACATGATTAAATACTCTTAACCATTTGAGCTAGTACTTTTCCATGTCACATCAATCGATATTAAATGCCATAAAGGCTTCCACTACCCGCATTTATTAATTAGCTATTTATTTAATTAATTAAATTTCATGGGTCTTACACCTGGTCGTAGTTCATCGCCATTAGGCGGTAGTTCATCGCCGCTAGGCGGTTCATGTCAGAACCCAGAAAACTGGGTCAAAACTGGATGAGTCGCCTGGTGGGCCTTTAATGCCGCCAGGCGATTTCTAGGCAAAAACATAGAAATTCACGGAAATCAGCAAGAAAAAGAGGAAATTTTATACATTCAATCATGGAAGAATACAATACATCAAACACGAGTAAAACATGCAAGGGCAGCTCCCCTTACCTAGAATTTCTTGCTCCAATTGACTCCTAAGTTTTCTTTGTGATCTTAAAGAGCCTTCCTTTGCTTCTCCAAAAACTTAGCTCTCATCCATCTCATACATACATACATACATACATATATACACATATATATATATATATATATATATATATATATATATATATATATATATATATATATGATAACAACGATATTTAGGGACTTTCAGGCGGAATCTAGTATATATATATATAGGTGGTTTTATCGGTAATTGTGATTGTCAATAACTAATTATCAGTTTTGGCCAAGGCTATAAGTAAATAAGATATCATAAGAGTACATATTCAATTCTTTCATTACTTTCGTATTTCAAAACTTTTATGATTCTTATTAATTTGAGCATCGAATAAATCTTATACATATGGATTTCCTCGTGGTCTTCATCAATAATTAAGTGTTAATCCTTAGAACTACAAAATTGGCTTCCTAGTTTCTTTCCACCTCAGGAAAATCACACTACATATTCGTACTTCATAGGTTCTTTCCACCTAAAAAAACCATGATACTTACTAGTAAAACAATAATAAATTTTGTTAAACTTCTAGTTAACATGTATTCAAATTTATTTCACAGTTTATATGAAAGAAAATGTAAAAGATGATATACAAAAACATGTTAATGTTCTACAATCATTTATAAATAAAAATAAAAGACAAAATGGAAAACAGAAGCGGAGGAAATACATTTTATACCAGTTAAAAAAAGGCTTTCTATACCGGTTCCAGAACTAGTATAGATACAAGCAGTATAGAAAGTTTTCACTTTCTATAACAATTCCAAAAAACCAGTATAGAAAGTGACACTTTTTATACCGGTTAAGCCCACATTCAGTGCAAAAAGTATTTCACACCTTTTCATCCTCCCCTCCATTTTTCTTCATCTTTTTCCCACCACTCATGTCCAAGCACAAGTGTTATCGTTTCTTTTTTATCTTTTTTTTTTATTTGAATAGGGAATAAGGGTTTTTGGTCCATAGATTGTGACATTCAAGTACAACATAAATGCAAAAAGGACCGTTACAGAAAATGTGAGAGTAAAGAGATTATACATTTTTCGTGATTTTGACACAAAATATCAATGAATGTGAAAGATGCATCACTAACAAAATATCAAACACATTATTGTTTCTTATGTGTCTCTTCTGTTCTTGTTGTTACTCTGTTAATGTCACTACATTTGCTGCCAAATAATTCATTTCATAAAACTTACTCCTTATTCAAAAAAATAGATAAAGACAACACTTGTGACTTGCAAGAAGGAGTGATCTCATGAAAAGTTTTCTTCGTAAGCATTTCTAATCATGGGTGTTGCAACGACAATGGATTTAGACAAGAGAAGACGAACGCTGACAACGGACATGAGTGCTTTGCTTGGGTGGCTCGCGCATGGGTGAAGGATGGAAAGGAAGAAACCTTAAATGAGAGAGAACACTTTGAGAATTCTCTGTTTGTGTGTTTACAAATAAAAAATAATAAAGAACTTTATATAAGGATTATAACTAGAACCAGTATAGCAAGTTTTCTTCTATTTTTATATATAGGGTCACCATAAGTCTAGATTCTCTACTGAGTTTTTTGGTGTTGTCCTTTGCTGAGCACTTAAAATAAACTATGTTGGTACTTTAAATATCTTTTTAATATATTTTAAAATTTCAAAATCAGTGGCCATCAAAGTGTTTTAAAGGCATAATAGAGGAACATCACAAAAAAAAAAAAACCCAACAGAGAATGCAAATTCGGTCACCACACCCACTTTATACATTAGTTCTAGCCTTAACTAGTATAGAAAGTCTTATAGTATTTACAGTTATCTCACTGTGTCACTTTTTATACTGGGTGAATTATAACCAGTATAAAAATTCGTTATAAAAGTGATTTTTGCACTAGTGAGAAAGATGAAATATCAAAATAATAATGATGATAAAGAAAAATTATTTTTAAATTTTAACGAAGTTTCATATATATAACATCCCATTTTAGTAACTTAAAACTAATAAAATAGAACAATTCATCATAATATTCAAAATAGGTAATCCAATGTATAAAGTATATTAATACACTCTTATAAAAGATAGGACTATATAATTATATCATTTATACACTCAAACTAAACCAAGCCCAATACAAATTGACCACTACTAAATGCCCCAAGATCTTCTATTACTTTAACTGATACCTCCTCATCCTCTAGAGGTACCTCTAAACCTGCAACTTCATCTACTCCTACTGAATAAGTGATCATTGCAAAAGAAAGAGACAAATAACACGAGAAAACACAAAACACGCACATGATAACTAGTGTACAAAAGACATATTCATCTATAATTGAAGCATGCCAAATACCCATAAAACATGGTATAAAACATATATATGTCTATAATCACACAAGTAGTTGACACTAAACTCAATTATATGAATACATGCACTTGACATTAGACTCACTAATGGTGTGCACCTGTGGTGGTTCCCAAAATCTGCAGAGCTTGGCCTCAAATGGTTATCACTCAACCACATGCAAGGTAAATCTCCTTCGCACCTAGGACCAAACAAGTCCAATGACTAAGACATCCTACTACTCTCATGACATAACCTATTCTACTATACTTGAGTGTGGATATTTATTAAAGTACATGATATCTCCATAATGAAATCAATATGTTAATGCATACACTACAATTATAACCACATGGAATCTCTCCGTGAAATTTCTTTAACACCATCATCATACATGCTTAAAACAACATATTAACAATATGTGCATTTTTTGATTTTTGTGGAACTTGGACCTGTTCAATTACTGAAATTCGTACTCATTCCTTAGTATAGTGGTTCAAAACAATTTTAAAACATGAAGCATAAACTAGCGCTCAACGCTACATTAATTCGCTTAGCGTTGTAATAGTTGACAAGATGTGCATTTTGTGATTTTTGGGGAACTTGGACCTGTTCAATTATTGAAATTGGTACTCATTCCTTAGTATATTGGTTCAAAACAATTTTAAAACATGAAGCACAAACTGGCGCTTAACGCTACACTAATCTGCTCAGCGTTGTATTAGTTGACAACATGTGCATTTTGTGATTTTTGAGGAACTAGGGCCTGTTCAATTACTGAAATTGGTACTCCTTCATTAGTATATTGGTTCAAAATAGTTTTGAAACATGAAATATGGTATCAATTTGTTCAATTTCTCAAATTCCAAATTCTCCTAATCATCACATAAACACAGAATAGTCAACATAAAATAAATCATCTAAAATACATAAGTCGTACACACTAAACAGATTCATCATAACAACTCAATTTTATCATAAAAGATACAATAAATCAAAGTCATGCACACAAAAAACAACTAGCTTCCTTTACCCGACAAAGCAGTTCAATAGACCTAAAAAACTCTAAGAACATTAAAACATCTTTAGCTCTACAGGATGCTCTATCAATACCTAGGAACAACGCAAGAACGATCAGGATATACCATTATGATCACTTACTAGTAGAGACTCATAAGGAAGGTTAAAACCTCACATGCGACCTAATGGGAGGCACATGCAAGCTAGAATAAAGAAACTGATCTGACATAAAGGAAAAGTTTGCCAAGAGGATCACCCTAGTGGTCTCTGATCTTTAATCAGGCGAATCGAGGACTAGAACTCCTATAAAGAAGTTAGAGAACTCTAAAAAAGTGATTTTTAGAGATGATGTGCTTTAAAATAAGAAAACTCATTTATAACAAAAATATTTATACTAAAACATTTTAATATTAAAATAATCTAATTTCATTATTTTTAAACTGCTACCATTTCTAAAATGTAATTTTGTAATATTTTACTATATATCCATACTTCTGTACATGTAAGAGAATGTTAGTAGATTTATTTTATTTACAAGTGTTAAAGAGTATTTTTTTTAAATCGGTTATACTTTATACAGGTTATTTGAACTATCCAAAAACAAATTATTTTAATTCATTAATTATAAATTTATCATGATATGTGATATCTTTTTTACAATAAAAAATTCTAACAAGTCAAAACATAATTGAAAATTGTTTAGGATATTTGAAGCATAATAAAATCATATATTAATAGACTTACATATTTTTTAAAGCATTTTTTGAATCAATATGCATTTTTTTATCCACGAAAGAATAATTTTTATGTTTAAATAAAAATCAATGTATTAGATGTGTTTGATATTTATAGTTTGTGCACATGGACATAGTGATACACACAATTAAAAAATCAATAAGAAAATTTTCCATCAAACACATGTAAAAGAAAATAATAAATTTAAGAACCCATTTTTAACAATTTAAATAATAGTTATAAAATTATTAATATTAAATTTTAATAACATAAAATATAACTTAGTTATCTTTTTATTTTTTAAAATTTATATCTCTTTAAATATTTTTTAACTTTTTTTTAAGTTTTCTATCATTTTTTTTTCTTTTATGATCTTTTTTTAGTATGATGTCATCAATTGACTGTGAGTATATCGTATTTAAATTTAACTTTTATCTAGATAAATGTCATAATAATTATATATTTTATTATTATTATTATTATTATTATTATTATTTAGTCTATATGTTTATTAAATTTAGCACCAAATATATTTTGGATGTTTAATAAATATGTAATGCAAAAAAAAAAACTATTAATTTTATACAGCAAAACAGAAGAGAAAAAAGGTTATATAAAAATATTTTATCTCATCAATTATTAGTTTAAGAGAGAGAACTTGATAGCCATTAAAAGTTTAAAAAGAAAATCTATATTGTACTTAGAGTTTAGTGAAGGGCCATATAATAATAATCTTACTCTACTAATTTGTTAATCTGAATCACACAAAAAATGTTTGATTTCAGTTAAAAATATTTAAAAATCATTCTTATCATGAAATTTCTTAGAAATTACTCTTTATAAAGAGATTAACTTTTTTTTAATATACAGTTTAACAAATGAAGTTATCAAGTGACTCAGTGGTAAAGTTAGAAGAAATGGTGGAAGAGGTTCTGAGTTCCCAATAACACTTGGAACTTACAAATTTGTTTGAATAAAATACTAACAAGTAATATTTAACGAATGATGACAAAATATTTGCATCACTTTATTAAAATAGAAAAGTGAAGATATCTATTATTTTATACAAGAAATTTTGTAACAATATTTTTGTTATCTCCTTTTTTTAGTGCAAGACCCAATTTCGATTGGATGATCAATAAGAAAATAACTGACGTGGTTAATATTGGTGGAGATCGTTACTAATTAGGACGAAGGGACAGAGTGATAAAAATAGAAAGTTAAGAGTAGAAATAAAATAAGGGGGAATTTTAGGGGTTTATAGAGAAAGGCATAAGAGGACTCAAGAGGGCATGGAAAAGGCATATAACCTTTTTGAATGCATATGGTTGATAGGTTAGAATAACTTTTGGTTAGAATATTTTGGTGTCCGTGGGGTGTGGGGTAGATAAAGTTTTTCATGCATCATAATTTGTTAAAAAAGAAAAAAAGAAATGTTAGAAAGGGGGATACACTATCTCGACTCTTGAACAATTGATGGAAATAATTGATGAAAATATTCTATATTAATTTTCTATTAGCACACCTATTATTTGATAAAAAAAAAAAAAAAGTTTCTTTGTATTTTTGTTAGCTTTGCTGTCTAATTGAGTTTTGAATTGTAAGAGTTCTCATGTGTTGCAAAAGTCCATATGGAGAGAACAATATTTATTACTTGTTACGGTTGATCGGTGCAGTTGTCATTTTCTACTAACGAGGATAGAACTTCTTAATATGATCAAATCCAAGAAATTTGGTTTCAAGAAAGGAGAGAATGGAATGACGCCGAGAGAGGGCGTTGACCACTATATTGTCTTTCCCTTATTTGTGCTTGATTACATATAGGAATTGTTCTATGAATTCTACCCACCTGGCATGAATTTTGTTCAACTTGCCTTGGTTTTTCAAAAATCGTAAGGACTCATGATCAATATGGATCACAAATTCCTTTTAGAGAATGTAATGTTGCCAAGTTTGCAAAGTTTCTACAAGAGTATGTAGCTTTTTGTCATAGGTGGAGTAGTTGATGTGACTACCCTTGAGTTTCTCACTAAAGTAGGCTATGAGGTGTCCTTCTTGGAGAAACACCAACCTAAATGCCTATATTAACATGACCTAAATGCCTACATTTGGTGCATAACACTCAACCTGAAATGTTTTGGAGAAGTTAGGAAGAGCTATAGTGGTGCATTGATCATATTTTCTTTATGATTTGCAAAGGTCTTTGCTTGATCATTACCCCACTTGAAGTTCACACCTTTATTGACCAACATACTTAAAGGGGGCGACTATTGTGCTAAAATTTAGGAAAAACCTCCTATAGAAGCTAGCCAACCGATGGAAAGATCTAAGCTCACACATTTTTTGAGTGTTCGTGACTCCTTTATAGCCACCACTTTCTCTTGGCCCACTTGGACCTCTTGTGCATTCACTTGGAACCCTAAGAATATCACAAGATCCATCTCAAATATGAAGTTTTCCCTATTAGCTTACAAAGACTCTTTCCTTAGGGTCGCTACACTTCTCAAATGATGCATATGCTCCTCCCTAGACAAGTTGTATATGACAATGTCATCAAAGTAGACCACTACAAATATGCCTAAGAATTCTCTAAGCACATGATGTATTAGTCTCATGAAGGTACTAGGTGCATTGGTCAAACCAAGTGGCATGAATAACCACTCATATAGTCCAAACTTAGTCTTGGAGGTGGTTTTTCATTGATCTCCCTCTTTGATTCTAATTTGATTGTACCCACTCTTCCAGTCTATTTTGGAGAATATAGTGGCACCATGTAGATCATCTAGCAGGTCATCTAATATAGATATGGGATGCATATACTTAATAACATATAAATAGAACATAAAAGATAAGATATAAGATATCTAATATATCTATATATTCAACACCCCCTCAAGCTAGTGCATAAAAATCGTATGTACCAAGCTTGTTACAAATATAATCTGTAAGACCCGAGAAATTTAATTAAATAAATAATTAATTAATTAATAAATGTGGGTAGTGGGAGACTTTATGATAATTAATGCTAGTTTACATGATGTGGAATGGTACTAGCTCATATGGTTAAGAGTACTTGATTATGTTGAGAGGACACGAGTTTGAGTCTTGTGTAATAATATGCTTGATCATGATGAGTGATAATATAATCCTAGATTTATAGGAATTATTATGAAACATGAATTGGTTGAATTGGTTATGCCCTTGCTTTGAGATTTTGGTGGTTTTGTGTTTGAACTTTCATAGAGTTGAATTAAGCTTCCTTTTTGCTAAAATTACTTTTGGCATAAATGTGAAAAGTTAGAAACCCTAACCGTTAGAGGAGGGCTGGAAAGCCATCTTATAATGGTTCATGAATGCTAATCAATTCTTGTTTTATTAAATTTTCGTTTTCACCATCACTCCTAATTAAGGCATGGTTAAAAAGGTCAATTAATGGTGAGAGAGGGTTTTGCTGAGGCTGCCTTTGGGTGCATATTGTGAGGAAAGAATTTTCAGAGGTAATCACGTGCCATAGAAGTGAGAATGAGAGCTGAACTGGTGGGTGAGCAAAGGAAGGTTGGGGATAAAAAATCTTACTCAAGCAATTCTAATTGGAGCAAGGAGTTCAAGGTTGGGGGAGCTACATTTCGTGCCTTAAGATTTAATATTATATAAGTGTATGATTTATGAAATGCATGTGGGTTGTTGGTTCTGCCAATTTCTAGGTTTTTCATGTTTCTGGAATTTTTCCAGAAACTGCTTGGCGACAATGAAGGTCCGCCAGGCAATACGAATTGGATTGATTCGTTTCTGTGACTTTGTGGTTATGTTTGAACATGCAATCTTGGTTTTAGGTAGTTTTATGCATGATAGATGAACCTTTATTAAATTCTGCATGTTTGAGTGCCTTTAAATTGATCAAAGTATGTGCCAAATACTATTTTTCATATTTTTTGCGTAGTAGGAACCGCCATGCACTGTTTTTGTATCGAGTGCTAAGTTCCTGGCTTTCGGGCGCTGTGTGCTTCCAATTTTTCTAGTCTGCAGAGTTTTCATAAAACTGCGTTTCCCGGTCCGTTAACCTTCCGATTTAGGTAAAATTTTGACAAGAGATCCATAATATGTTTATCTTTACTTAAAACGGTGGAGATTTGAATTGGAGGTTTGTAGCTAGAGATATACGTTACTCATGATTGATAGTTTGGAAGTCTTTAAAATGCATGAATAATCTCTTGATAATTTCATGTAACTACTAATGTGGCATAAGTTTGGAGCATGATTGGGTTACATTGTAAGTCTCTATGAATTTGAATGTTCCTTTAGGTTAGTCACATGTTGAGAATTAGTTTATTGATGAATGCATGTGTATCAATACAAATTAAATTGGTGGATAGAATCATGTGCTTAAGTTGTTAGAATGTTGCTGCTTTATATTTGATTTGAGCATGCATTATTCATAAGTTGGAATTGAATGAAAGCATGGATTTAAATGATGGAGTATATATATGAATATGTAGGGATTGATGCATATGATATATGGGAATACAATTTTTGAGTAATGTTGATTGATATGCATGCAAATTGGCATGCTTAATTGGTAAAGTAAAATATGTAAGATAATTAAACAATTATGTGATGGTTGGTATTAAATGCGTATAAGAGTAAGGCTTTGCCTTGACTGTGTTATTGTTGGGTGCATGTTTGGAGACTATCATTATGTGCAAATTTTGTTGTTGGTTTAAGTTAAAAGTGGTATGTTTATATGGTAAAATAATTAGTGTATAATGGAATGCATCATAATTGAATAGAGGCATGACCTTAGTTGTGAAACCATGAATGTGTGAATTGTGATCCAGTCATGTGATTATGACTAGATAATCATTATTGTGCTATAAATTGAATGTTAAGTGCTTGAGGTCCTTTAGGACCTGTCCAAAATTCCAAAAAACTAGTAGCACTTGCGTTCCTGGTATAGTGCCTGGCGACACGACACAAATTGTTAGGCGATAGAGACTCCAAATAGTGGCAGAGGTCAATGAATTGCATGGTGCTTGGCGGAAGGGTTGGTCTCGCCAAGCGGAAGTAGACTAGTAGAGACACTAGAAGGCGCGTGGCACCTGGCAACGTGAGGAGACCGCCCCAGGCGGTCTAGAACCAGACAGTGTCAGGCGACGCGTGTGATGCGCTAGGCAATTTCGGGTGCAGAGCGAAATCGCATGAAGGATTTTACACAGCTTTGGATGGAGGTCTTGATGTGATGCTTTGCTAGGGGCCTTGTTACAAGTGCATCTTGTATTGGGGTAACACGTGGCCACTCGAGGTTGTAGCCTGGTGGTTTTGGAAGTCTAGTGGAGTTTGCAAGATCGTGGCATGTACAGATAAGTTCCAAAAGATTGCCCTCCTTGGTGTTATCCAACGAGTTTGGTAGTCTTGGGGACAAATACGGACTACGATTTGTATTGAGGAACTCCACTTGGTGTTGCGGATTCCGACCACAACGAGTTTATTCCCTCGTGTGGACTATAGGTGGTGGCCTGTAGTTGGAGAGGCGAGTAGACACTTGTGGCAGCAAAGATAGATCAAAGTAATCATCAAAGGATGTAGAATCAAGAGGAGTCCAAAGGAAGTGTTGAAGATTGGGGTATGAGACTTGGGAGTATTAGAAGTGTTTGGAATATTGAATGGTTATTTATTATATTGTGTAGTGCACTTTTATTTTGTTAAGTTCACCCTATGTGCTTGTGTTTGGCGATGATTGTGTAATTCATTACACATGAGCAAATAATATTGTAAGAGGTGCTGGTGAGGCCTAAAGCCAAATGAGGGCTAGCATGGGAGAATTATTTTATGTCATTTCCTGATTTTTAATCTTATGTATTGGAGAACAATGTTTTATTGGTTTTTGAATTGTAATATTGGTAATGGAACTAGAATTTTATATCTGGACGAGCTAATAAAGGTGTTAAATTTTCCCGCATTTTGGGAAAGGACATTATATTAAATGAGGTTTTATTTATATTTATATTTCATTTCATTTTAATTAGTAATATCCGATCGGGATGTTACATAATCAATTCTCGGTTCCCGTAAAGACTTAGTGAAAATATCTACTAACTGATCACTTGAGTTAATGAATTCAATCTTGATGTCTCTAGATACAATCTTCTCTCGAATGACATAACAATCTATCTCAATGAGTTTGGTCCTCTCATGTAAGACATGATTAGAACTATTATGAAGACCAATTAATTGTCACATATAAGTGTCGTTTGAGTGACATCTCCAAATTTTAACTCTCTAAGCAATTGCTTAAGTTAAACAAACTCACAAGTGGCTAAGGCCATAACTCTATATTTTACTTTTACACTAGATCTTGCCATAACACTTTGTTTCTTTCTTTTCCAAGAGATCAAGTTACCACCAATCGATGCTTCACAATGCCTTGTTTGTATTCTGAAACAGAACCACTCCCCAATTGTCAACCGATTTCTCTAAGGTTTCTAGGTAGCATCCTGTCACGATGACTAACATCATGTTTGTACCCATCCTCACCAAAGGGAAATAGTAAAAGATATTGATATCTTAAATAACTGGTATGTAACTCATTTATTCTTTGGAGTTTCTCGGATCTCCTTTCCAAAATAATGTGTCTAGGAGAAGCCATGTCGACATCACCAACAATAACAGTTAGTACTTCTAACACATTAGTGTCACAACCAAGATCGCGACGGGACGATGAAAATAATTTAAAAAGGTACAGAGTTTATTATGGAAAACTATAGAAAAACCTTAAAAGAATGGTCTTCGAACCCCAATTTGGATTCGGGAGTTGGTTACGTGTGGGGAAGGCATTAGCACCCCCACAATGCCCGTCTTAAGACGATTTCCTCTTTAATTAAGTGTGCAAGGTAGAATTTTGATGTTTAGAATATTTGTTATTCCCCAAAAAATCAAACAAAATTATTTATTTTTATTTTTTTTAGCCCAACGAGGATTGTACCTCGCTCCTACGTATTTCCATTTGGGAAATCAGGAATAACGTAGTTCTTTATACAAATATTTGTTGTTTGATATTATTATTATTATTATTATTTAAATTTTAGATTTATATATATATATATATATATATATATATATATATATATATATATATT
>Ga0099822_1008925_pt1 | contig 12739 bp, 7 predicted proteins | sample CowpeawhiteBW_FD_76839 | JGI IMG/M metagenome (GOLD analysis project Ga0099822, IMG submission 76839) | Root nodule microbial communities of legume samples collected from California USA - Cow pea white BW | ecosystem: Host-associated > Plants > Roots > Nodule | place: USA: California | collected... | reverse complement strand
TATATATATATATATATATATATATATATATATATATATATATATTAAGAGGTGACACCATAAAATTGTTTGATCATACCTTTTGTAACCAACTTGCTTATAACACATTTTAAAGAATTGGTAGTAACGAGTGCAAATATTCCAAGAAATACTTCGTTTAGTGAGAAATACTCGGTGTTCATAAGAACTTGTTGTATTTTTAAAAGAAAAAGCTTCAGCATAAAAGTAATTGCGTTTCAAAAAATATTTATCTGAATTATAACATTATAATTTATTACTCAATTTTACTATGAATGTTGAGATTTAAATAATACTCATTTTATATTTATAGTGACAATCTGCTATTTTCTTATAGATTTTAAAAATTATATTTATTTTATTCATACATTCTCTCTATATAATAAAATATAAAATATAAAATATTTATAGTATTTTAATCTTGATTTCCTCATTCTAACATAATAATTAATTTCTAAAGTTGAAATATATTTTCAAAAATATAAATATTTTCTAAAAACTAATTTAAATACAAAAATATTAAATAAATATTCTCAACGTCAAATCATATAACAAACCATACACGAAATTGAAAATCATAAATGAAGTTACCTTATCAGAACTTGTTACTAAATATAATGAATTTGAAACTGGATCGGTATGGACAAAATTTAAGTTGACAATGCTATGCTAATCATTATAAACAAGACGAATCGGTTTGCGAAACTAATTAAAACATATATACACAAATTTGAGATATAGGTAGATACACACCTCTTTCCTATACTACCTAATTGAAAAAAAAAGATGAGTATTATCTATAATTATACCCGTTTTTAGTCAATGTAGATATTCTCATCAAAACAGAAACGTGTTTAATATATATAAAACTGGTTTCAACTTCTTCCATTTTTAATTGAATATTTATTTTCAAAAAATTCATTAGATATTTATAACTTTTATATTTTAAAATGAGTCACAATTCAATGTTTTTTATTAATTGGATGTGATTGTTGTTGTTCTTCATCTAATTTAGTTTCTGTTAAGAAATAAAAAGTTGTGTAATTAATAAAAAATAATATCGATGACATAACACGAAACAAAAAAAAACTCACGACATTTAATTGACGAAAAAAATTAAACGACAAAAATTTAATTAAAAAAATAAAAAAAAATTTGAGTATTGAATAAACAAGCTAATTAAAATAAATAAACTTTTGCACACTCGGTTGAGAGAAGAAGACAAACCTTTTAGTCATCACAGGTTTAAAGGCAGACAAATAATTGTTTGGCTAAATTAGGTGTTTGTATTTTATTATAAGGGGAGGCTTGTAATTGTGAAGTCCCACACAGAGTATAAAGTGAATTAATCGGAGACAGAGGAATGAGATGATGTAGAAAGAAACACATTTTTGATGTACTCGAGAAGCAACAATATGGATGAGTCCAGTAGTATAAATATGATAAGTGGTGTTCAAATCCAAAAGAAATATTTAGTAACAACTAAAACCCAAATGCATCGTACCATACCATGATTCAGAGCTTGGAAAATACTGGCTTGCGTTTCTGTTTCTGTGCCGTCACTGCTTCAGTTAAGTCAGAGGAGAACAATCTGGCAGAATTCAAGGTTGCCACATAATCCAACCCCTGATCCACAGTTAAGTCCCTACTTTTAAGCAGCACCATTTTTGTCCCAACAACCGCAAGGGGAGACTTGGTGGCAATTGCTGTAAAGAGTCGGAATTCAAGTGATTAAGTCAGGAGAATTTTATTTGGTTAGGTTAGACAGATAGTTGATTCAAGATTGAAGGGAGGAAGGAACCTTGAGCGAGATCCATGACGGCCTGATCGAGGTCATGTTTGGAGTCGAAAACGCGAGAAACCAGACCTAATTCCTTAGCCTCCTCGCCGGAGAAGGTGCGACCGGTCAAAGCCAGTTCCATGGCGTTGCCGAACCCCACAATAAGGGGTAGCCTCTGAAGAGTTCCCAGATCAGCCGCCAGGGCCATATCCACTTCTTTAACCGAAAAAAACGCCTCCTTCGTGCACATCCTGATGTCACACGCAGTGATGATGTCAATTCCACCACCGATGCAAGCCCCGAGGATACTCGCAATCACAGGCTTCCGGCACCGTTCGAGGGCTGTGACGGCATCTTGCATCGCCATGATCTGTCGGCGGAGGGCCTCGCCGGAACCCGAATTGGATGCGGTTGATCCCAAAATGGAGAGGTCGATGCCGGAGCAGAAGTGGTTGCCAGCGGCCGACAAGACGATGACCTTGACGTCGGGGTCGTGATCGAGATCATAGAGGGCCTTGGGGAAATGGATGAAGAAATCATGGGAGAGAGCGTTCCGTCGTGATGGACGATTCAATATAACATACCAAACACCCGATTTTGGGGTCTTCTCCAATATTTCCAGACTTGGGTATTTGTATTTCTCTTCCATTCTCTCTTATGAATCTATCTCTACCACTCACTCTATTTAGCACCAACACAACAACACTTCATACATTTTTAGTTACTTAAATACCGCTAATTACTAAGTGACTGAATTATCCAGAACAAGAGCGGTGTATGAAGAATTCAGCTTCATCTACCATATTTCTTTACTATGCGTATATCCATTCTTTGTTTTATGCAATCATATCTAATTACATGTGCAATAATCTTTCAATTCATGCACAACGCCTTTTTTAATATTTTCTTAACATCATATTCTTATTATTTCTTTCTTATTTCATAAATATAATTTAAATGTTTTTTATATATTTTTTTTTGAGAGAAATTTCGTCGTTTTGTGTAAATTGTTTATTTCATCATAGAAATGCTTAAATAACATTTCCAGGCCAATTACTAATTTGGAGTAGGCATTATGAGTCCTCTCCCTTGTTTCCTCGAAAACTCAGCGGGCACGAATTTAAGGTGAAAACTCGAAGATCAATGCACAGTTACACGAAAAATAACGCAAATAATTGTTTGAAATTTTCTTTGATCAGGACAAAGATTTGTAAAAAATAATGATATTTTGATATATATTTTTTTATTTATTTTTAATCAATTGCTCTAATCACCTTAGATCATTACATCAGATTACATCACTAAAAAAAATCAAAAAGAATAATTGAATGATGATTAGAAGAGTGGATTAAAAGTGTGTTAAAAAAGTGAGTTAAAATATTATTTTCCAATTTTATTATCCTTTACAAAGAAGTATATATATGATATATACACATTTTGTTATATATTAGAATAATATAAATGATAATAAAATATAAGTTATTATCAAAATAATAATATAAATAATAATAATAATAATAATAAAATTAAAATTAACTCATGTTTTATTTTAAAATAATTTATACTAACAATAATTTATTTAAAATTACATTTTAAACACTAAAATAAATAATAATATTACAATTTTATAGATTAAAATATTTTTTAATCTATTAAATCAATCTCACTCAAACTTTCACAAATTTATTTTTTCATTCCTCATTAACTTTCTCCTAATCAAAACAACTTTACTTTTACCTCACTTTCTCTTCCAATATATTCAAATCCACCGTGATTCATCTTTTGAATCACTTTTTTTTTTTTTTTATAAATTCAGAATTATTCTATTGTAATTAACCTAATTGATTTTCTGTAATTTATATTCTTATTATTAACTTTTTTTTATGTTTTATAATAATGCAATAAAATCTAATTGTACTAACACTTTAATTTATACTAATGCAATGGTCTTATAAGATCCACAATTTTTTTTTATGTTTTATTTGTTTGTTTGTATATATATATATATATATATATATATATATATATATATATATATATTTTTAAAATTTTTTTTTTTTTTTTTTTTTTATATATATATATATATATATATATATATATATATATATATATATATATATATTTAAGATAATTTTTTTTTAATTCCTATGACCTAAAGTCTTATTTTTTGTGCCATCACGACATACTTTAATAAAACTCAATTCTTAGTTCTATAAGCATACATTTAATAAAACAATTTTCTAAAACTCAAGTCTTAATCTTATTTGGGCAATGTATTATTTTTCATTTAATTTTATTGTGAAAAACATGAATGCATATAACTTTTTATTTGACCCTTTTTAAATTTGGCTCTTATATATAACTGATTAATTTTCCAAGGTCCATGAAAAAAACTTGAAAGGAAAACTTTCAACATGATTATAATTGTTTACAAGTTAAAAATTTTGACCAAACCCATTTTTCCCAAATAAATAAGAAGTATTTTTTTTTTTCAAATATAAATCCAAGCATACAATCTATAACGAATAATTTTTATGTAATCAATCATAAACAATTAAAAATATTCAAGTACAATACAAGTTTTAGATATTAAAAAGATATTGATTGTCTATGATCCTTTTAAATAAAATTTGCTTGTTAAAAAAAGAAAATTGCATTTTAGTGAGAGCAGGGATGAGCAGAAGACATAAGAGGGAAACTTGGATTCTGGTATTTTAGGTAAGAAAGAGTAAATGAGTTGGAAAAAGCATTATCAAAAATCGAGGGTGTCATAACCTTAACCTCCTACTTGTAAGAAATAATGTACACTCTCCAAAAGTCCAAGTCCAATGTGTCGTGTGCAGGAGGTAAATCAAAGATACATAAAAGAAAGCTAAGTGCATAAAAGGGGTGATTTTGGACGGAAGAAATGGGCGCAAAACAGATTCTAAAAGGAGTAGAATCCGGTGGTGACACAGAAGAGGAAGAGGAAGAGGGTGATGGGAATAGTACAATGGAGAGAGACTAGGCGTTAGAAGCATCAAAACTGCCCTGCGCACTTTGTCGTCTTTTCTCTCTCCAATTCTCTCCCCACATCTTTGCTTCAGCCACCGCACGTTCTCTATCAAGATCCCTGTTGTTTAACATCCTTGCAGTTTCACGTGGGGACTCATCTTTCTCACACCCTTCCAAATCCCATCTCCTTCCAGATCCTCCACCTTGCTCAGTTTTCAATATTCTTCCACCCTGATCATCTCTGTTCCTTTTATCATCACCACCTCCCTTATGGTCATATGCCTGGTTCGCTAGAAAAGACAGGGCTGTCACCACATCCCCAATCAGAGGACGCGCTGCGGCCTGTTCTTGAATGCACATTGATGCCACTGCAAGAGCTTGGTAAAGTCCCCGCATCGGATACCGTCCATGCAGCTCTGGATCTGCTAACTTTGGAAACTTTCTCCGGTCATTGAACAGTGGACGTGCCTGATCCAACATATATATAAAACCATCATTACATTACCACCCTGCTGTTGTTAACTATGCACAAGTTAATGTAATGCAAGCCAAACTAATCGAGACAAGGAAGGATTGAACGACTACTCACCCATGTGACAAGGTTTTGTTCTCCATGGGGTCGAGTGCTGTCAATGGCTTTACGCCCAGTAATCAGCTCCAAGAACACTACCCCAAAACTATATACATCAGACTTCACAGTCAGCTGTCCAGTCATAGCATATTCTGGGGCACAGTAGCCATAAGTTCCCATGACACGGGTGGAGACGTGTGATTTATCACCAACTGGACCCAGCTTTGCAAGCCCAAAGTCTGAAAGCTTTGGATGATAATCTTCGTCAAGTAATATATTAGACGATTTGAAATCTCTATAAATGACAGGAGGATTTGCTTTGTCGTGAAGGTATTCCAATCCTTTTGCTGCCCCAGCAGCTATTTTCATCCTAGTGTTCCAATCCAATGGTTCCTTATCCGGGGGAAGATCTGCACTCAAGTCCATAAATAACATTAGAAGACAGGTGATGTAAAAGACGAGTCATTTATTCTCCAATCTGACCAAAGTTCCGAGATGCTAATCAATCATTAGAAGGCATATAAGATGATCGCAAGGGAAAATCGAAACATTTCTAGCAGACTATATATTTGTTATCAGATCATCACATGTATCACATTCCTTTTCCATAGATAGCAAAACCATGGAAAGATAGTCTAAACACTTGGATGGATTGGCTTTATTACAAAAGGCTTCATATTTGAACAGCCAGAGCCACTTCATAGCATATCCATGGTGCATGGTGAAAAATAAACTCTAGTGTGACAACTTAATTCTTTTATCTATGTCCCTCTTGAAGAGGCCAAAGCAGCACCTTGAATGTGTAGAAGATGCTTTCCTCCATCCTTCTCGTTAAATTTATAGTGTAAAAGTTTCATTAGTCATTTAGACACAATCTGCTATTCTATGATATCTCGCAATTTGAGACCATAATGCATATTAAATAGTTACCTTCCTTTATATTATTTTCTTTCAACCTAGAAATTTAATGTTTAGGTTCCAAATCCTAAATTGTCAATTCGTTGTTAGAACCAGTGTACTTAAACGAAGGCAGAACCAGAAAAAAACACACAGCAGCAAATATTGAGATTCCACTCATGAATTGCCGCGCTAATTTTTAAATAATGAATCATAATTTGTATCAAAGCATAAAATTCAAATACAAATAAAAAAAACTATTCCCTGTATATAATTTCATATAGATGATAAATAGTGATCTATGATTCTTTTTTAACTAGAAATAGATAAAACAACTTAAGCATAGATCGTAAAAAAATATATAATTTCCTATACATGATACATAGTGTTCTACGTAAAACATTTAAACTATAGAAATAGATAAAACAACTTAAGCAGAAATCTATTAAGTTTGTGAAGTGTTTATTTTACAAGAATGATATCTTATTAGAGTACATGCATTGAATGAGCGAGTTACTTAAATAATATCTTAGTGTTTTCTTATTCAAGATAGGATTATTTACTTATCTTATTTCCTTATTTGGACAAGATTTAGCAACTTGTTCTAGGTTGCCTCTTCAACAAAAAAAGAGGAATCATAACTGAACTACAATAACAATTTAGGCATTTGAAATATTGGAGATTTGTTGGTCTATCAAAGCGCCAATAGCATGGCAGAACAGAACCCCAGTGGGTTCCACCATATTGGTATGGGTAGTGATATCGACACTGTAATGTTCGCCTTAGCCTAGTAAGAGTTACCAGGGCTGCAGAGCATGGTCCGATGTTAAGATCCAATAGCAAGGTCTAAAATTTCAGTCCCACGTTGAAAGTACGAGATTCTAATGTGGGATTTATAAGGTTTCGGATTATCCATACAACAACTATCTTTGCAATATGTTTCTCCCAAGGTTCTCATCATGGGCCTTTGAAATCTTATTCGCATCCTGCAACAACCATCTCTAGTAAAACTATTTGGAAAATAAGAAGACTAAAACAACAAATACAGAGTATATACTTGCTGTAAGGGACATCCTAGCCAAACTTGACTCTAAACAAAAAAGTAGTATTAATCAGGGCCGTCAGAGATCCTGCCCAAGAATAGTAATTAGAATAGTAATTTGAATAATAATAGAAATTTGTATCAGGTTTCACAGAGGACAAATTTCTACCGAGAAACATGGTGGCTGGCGACTAATTTTTGTTGGGGAACTTGACTGGCTACTTTTCCTGGAATCTCCCCTCCCAAGCACGTTTTTCACATTCACAAAACTCGAGGGCACATTGTTTAACGGAACCGAGTACATTACCATTCGGACAAATGTCTTGTTGGTCAAAATTTTTATTTAATTTTAATTTTGTTTTTATTTTCACATAATTGTGGAGGAAGAGTTAGGCTCTCTTAATTTTTTTAGACTGAGCGGATATTAATTATTTAGTTTTCTCTATGAAAAAGCCTGGCTCCATGGGCAAAATTCTCTATCAGTGGTGCAGATGATTTATTGAGCAAGCTACTTGCTCAAATCAAGATCATACTTCCTCGAGACAGAAGAAACTTTCACGACAGTGCAATGGAAAAAACAACAATTCTTAACAGCTACAGCCATATACTTTATAGAGGCAAAGCATGGAATATAATAAACCCAGAGCACATAATATGATGATCATAGCAGCATCCGTGTTCATGTGAAAGGGCAAAACTCTACACACAATTCTTTATCACCATAATAAGCTCCAGACAAAAAAAAATGTGTGTAGTTCAAATCACCGAAAGGGAATTTTTCTTTATAAATACGTATGCAAGAAAATTAAACACATACTATAGAAGACAAAGACACAAGAACAGGTTACCTTGCAACGAGAAACGAGATTCTAAGATAGAAAAGCAAAGTACGTCCTATAATAAACTGACTACTACCGGTTTTAATTTCAGTACAGATAATCGATTTAAAGAATCAAATTATACTTCTCTGTATTGCAAAGTATATAGTGGTAATTTAGAGTAAAGCATAATTTGATTACAGGTGTTAGATAATGTAACATGGGTGCGTACGACTTTGGTAAGAAACCCTAAACCACAGATATAATCTTATCCTGCCATGTATTAGTACTACCGCATAAAGACAGCACAGATACTAACTAGAATTACATAGTTTGGAAAAGCATTAGCCACTGATCTTGGTGATCAGGATATTCTAACAGAGAATACTGACCATCAAATACTGAACTAAAATTAAAAAAAAATTGTAATGATTGAATTGGGAGGAGTAGAGAAGAAGAATACCATGAAGGTGGTCTTCCAATGATCCCAATGGCATAAACTCATAAACCAAGAGGCGTTGGTCCCCGTCCGCACAGTATCCAATGAGATTGACAAGATTAGGGTGGTGTAGAAGACTGAGCATGAGAACCTCCACGAGGAATTCCCGGTTGCCCTGAAGACCGTTTCTGTCTAACTGTTTAACAGCCACAGCCTGTAGAGGTAAAGGAACAAATGTGAGGAGTTAGTGAGAAGTGAAAGGTGGATAGAGGACTAATAGAACAGAAAGAAAGAATTACCTGACCAGTGGTTTCAAGGCGGCCCTTGTAGACCCTTCCGAAACCACCTTCCCCCAAAAAGGATTGGGGTCTGAAATTTTTGGTTGCGGCTGCCAGCTCACGGAATGTGAAAATTTGTGCAGCAATTTGTCCAGGAGGTCCATCCTTGAGAGCAGCCAATTCCCTTTTGGAGTCACCATTATTAGCATTGCCATTGCTTGATGAGCGTAGCTTGTCTGCTCCAGCTATACAATGGAAATTAAGCAAAACCATATTAAGAAGAAAGAAGTGTGTGCCGAATACTTGAATTTAATAAGAAATTAAGATATACAGAAAAGGATGCGTGATGTGATGGGATGAGACGGGGAAGGTAGCATAAACTAATACAGGATCTGATTTCAATCTGGTTCGTCAGATCAGATCAAGCAGAGTATTGGGATTACATATTTTGTATAAATAAAAAAAGAAGAAAAAAGAACTAACCAGACGCAGAGGGCAGTCTGGACATACGAGAGGGGATAGGGGGATTAAGATCATGATCGTGATGATGATGATGAAGATGATGATGGTTTTCCTGGTGAGGATTGGGATTCAGCTTCTCGTCTTCCCTCGAATCGAAACAAGAAAAGCAACCCATTCCAGTTTCCTCTTAAGTCACGCGCAGACACACTCAATCAACCAATCAGTCAAAGCCTCATCTTCCAATCCAATCCTAAACAAAACCAAACTAAAACTAAAGAGATTGTACGGTTGGAAGGAAGAAAGAAAGGATGAATTTGCGTAACAAAGTGGTTGGAAGGAGAAGAAGAGAGTTGGGTGGTTTGATTATGCGCGTACAAGTTAAGTTAGTGGTTCCACTTTCACACTTCCGCCACTGCCAGAAGAAACACCCAGGGGCTTTCCTTTGGATTTAATTGGGCTGGGTTGGATCCTATGTATTAAATACTTTAATAAAAAAGATACAAAACTAAAAGCAGAAATGTCCTAAATTTTATCATTTGAGAATTATTATTTTCTTAAAAACTAGCTTTAATTTTATTTTGGTCTTTCAATTCTTTGGCTGTTTTAAATATGCGCTCCTAATTTACCATATTTTAATAGCGTGGGTTAGTTAAATTAAATCTCTCAAATACTAATTATAATTCTGTTATTTTAATGCTTCCTGAATTGGAATTTGATTAAGTGATGTTGACTGGTGAGATAATTAGTGAGTTAAGACCCGCTGGGTTCACACAAGAAAAGCATATAAAATATAGTTTGACATAAAAAGAAGGAAATATGTGAAAATAATAAAAGAGAGGGAAATGAGGAAAAGATATAGAAGAGAAAAAAATAGATTGGACAGAAGCGAAGCAGAAAGAACGGAATGCCAGGCTTGTTCCCATTTGGGTCAGCGGTCAAGACAGGACGAGCGAGGCAGCACCACCAAAATAGCTACAAAGTAAAAGGAAACAAAATATAGAATAGAAGAGAATAGAAAGTTACATTAGGAGATAACTCATCTGGTTGCAGTGAAATGAAGAAAATAATGAAGAAAGATGAATTACACGGTTCATCCTGTGAGCTGGAATCTGGGGTTTTCCCGCCCGAACCCCCTGTGCAATTCATATGATAACAACAATCACTGAAATTGAACGTTAATGTGAAGAGGCGATGGAGATGTCATCACGAACGAACGAGGTGGAACATGTTTCTCCTGCAGATGGCGTCCCTGAGCTGTTGAAAGAGTTGGAGCGTATGGTGGATAGATACATGGCGAGGAGCAATTTTATTTGGGAGGATGACGAGGCAGAAGAAGAGGACAAGCCCCTCTTGCAATTCCTGGACTTGGTGGATCGCATCTCCACCGCTTCCTCTTCTTTTTCTTCCTCTTCCTCCTCCTCCACTGTTATTGCCTCCCAGGAAGAGTCGGACCAGATCGCCTTGGTCCTAGAAAAAGCAATGTCCCTGCTAGAGAAACACCTTTCTTATCTTCTATATGAGGACCCCAAATCCAAACCACCCAACAAATCCCTCTCCTTTGGTTCTCCTTCCCACCTCTCTCCCGTTCCCGAGTCCCCCTCCCCTAGGCCATCCCACCAGGATCACCACTCCCAAGACCCCTTTGATTTCTCTCCTCAAAAGGTTTCTACTTTGAACAAGATCGCCACTTCCATGATCGCAGCCGGCTACCACATTGAGTGTTACTTGGTTTTTGCCAGTTTCAGGCGGACTGCTTTCAGAACTACGCTCCAAACATTTGGATTCGGGAACACCAAGATGGAAGATTTGTGTAAAATGCCATGGGAGTCTCTTGAAGCCGAAATTGCAACGTGGAATCAAGTCGTTTGGCACTGCACCACCGTGCTTTTCAAGTCTGAACGAAAGCTTTACGAATCCATCTTCCCCGATCATCCCTCTATTTCTCAAAACTTGTTCTGCGATCTTGCACGACAAGTCATCGTCCATTTGCTCAACTTTGCACAGTGTGCTGTTCTGACGAAATGGACCACAGAGAAACTGTTCAAATTTCTAGATATGTACGAGACCCTGAGGGAAGACGTTGTCGGGGGTTCCTATCTGGAGTCGGGAGCTAAGGAGCTGGCGTATGAGGCAGACACCGCAAAGGACATGATAGTAGAGGCCATTATGGCCATGTTTTGTGATCTGAAGAACTCGATCAAGAACGACAACGAAAGGATTCCTGTTCCGAACGGTGCAGTGCACCCCTTGACTCGGTATGTTATGAACTATCTAAAATATGCATGCGAGTACAAGGATACGTTGGAGGAAGTGTTTGAGCAAGGAGAAAGGAGAAATGAGAAGGAGATGGATGAAGTGGAAGATGTGGAGAAGCGGAAGAATTCGGGTTTTGCAGCGCAGTTGATGAACATAATGGATCTTTTGGATGCAAATGTGGAAAGGAAATCACAGTTGTACAGGGACGATGCTCTGAGGTATTTTTTTCTGATGAACAACGGGAGATACGTAGTGCAGAAGGTGAAAGGGTGTGAGGAGCTTCATGAGCTGATGGGTGACAACTGGTGCAGGAGGAGACAGTCGGGTCTGAGGTTGTACCACAAGTGTTATCAGAGGGAAACCTGGACTAAGGTGCTGCAGTGCCTGAAGCCGGAGGGGCTGCAGCAGGGGACTGGGAACAAGGTCTCCAAACAGCTCGTGAAGGAAAGGTTCAAATGCTTCAATCGGATGTTTGAAGAGATACACAAGTGCCAGAGTTGTTGGATGGTGAGCGATCAGCAACTGCAGTCTGAACTCAGAGTTTCCATCTCCTCTTTGGTCATCCCCGCCTACCGCTCCTTCGTTGGAAGATTCAAACAACATCTTGAATCAACCAGACACATCGACAAGTATATCAAGTACCACCCAGACGACATTGAGCTTTTGATTGATGATTTCTTTGCCGGTAACGCTGCCTCCATGCCTCGAAGGAGGACATGAACCAAGACACAACATCCTCCACTCTCCTACCAAACATTATCACCACACTTTCAAACTATTTCATTCCTTTTCTTTTCACTTCTCCTGTAATCTTAATCTTTATCTTCCTTAGTTAATCCTCATTGATGATAGTTTAGTTTTAAACTGAACTCATCTACAATTTAATTCATTTTATTTTTGTCAAAAAAATTATATTACTTTTAACCCTTTCGATATAGGACTTTTATTTACTATTTTAAATTCTTATTTTAATTTAATTTTCAAAGTACTATGAAGATAAACAAACACGTTCTTATTTTTAATAAAAAGTTATTCCAACTCTCTCACTAATACCATAATATATATATATATATATATATATATATATATTTAGTCCTTAAATTATTACGTAACTTTCAAGATACTGATTCAAGAAGAAAAAGAATAAAATAAGTATCGGTATAGTTTTGTAGAGTAAAGTGACG
>Ga0099822_1008919_pt1 | contig 12746 bp, 9 predicted proteins | sample CowpeawhiteBW_FD_76839 | JGI IMG/M metagenome (GOLD analysis project Ga0099822, IMG submission 76839) | Root nodule microbial communities of legume samples collected from California USA - Cow pea white BW | ecosystem: Host-associated > Plants > Roots > Nodule | place: USA: California | collected... | reverse complement strand
TTTTTTTTTTTTATATTTTTTTTTTTTATTTTTTTTTTTTTATATATATATATATATATATATATATATATATATATATATATATATATATATATATATTACATTTTGAGTTCTTTTTTAAATATAAAATTAAAGCACGTATTAAAGTGGAAACTATATAATTAAATCAATTTTTCGTTTAAATCATATTAATTACTATCTTTTGTAGAATTAATATTTTATTACCATCTTTATAAAAAAAATTATATTAATTATTTAAATAAAATAAATGCATTACATTAAAATATCATCTTTACTCCTACTTCGAATGGGAAAAAAAAATATTTTCTCCGCTATATATATCCATATGAATTAAACATATGAAAATTTTAATAACAGTATTATAATATTCAATGATAACAGTGTTAATAATTCAATGTGAGTTTAAAATAAACAAGATAAATAATATATAAATAAAATAATACAAATTTATTGCATTGAGATTTTTTGGTTGAAGATAGTGCGTTAGTCTTGAGTGTGCTAACTACTGATTTTCTACCTTCTTTCTTTTTATTCAAATAACTTCAATTTTTTTTTTCTTTCTTTCTTCTCCACTCCATCAGTGGCTAAATGATAAAGCAGAGAGCAGAAACACTTACCCAAATTACGATGATGGCATTGCATTTGGACTTGTTTCCGTTGCTCTGCGTTTTGTCTCTTTCTGTTACCTCCTTCGTCAACATCACTCATTCCAAGGCCATTTCACCCATTCATGACGCTTCATTTCTCAACCGGAGCAGTTTTCCCCAGGGCTTTGTTTTCGGGACAGCATCCTCGGCATACCAGGTACATTATAAACATAAGTTTGTCATTTTTTTTTTTGTTTTTAGGATAATGATATCATTATATTTTGGTATTGTTAGTTTGTCGATTAATTTTAATCATTTATATCTTCCAATTTGGTTATTGTTCACCATTACCGTTCATGTATTCAGAAGCTAAGAGACATGATTTTGCTGTGTAGTATGAAGGGGCTGCAAGGGAAGGTGGAAGAGGACCCAGTATATGGGATACGTTCACTCATAAATACCCACGTATGCATCTCCTTCACTACTGTTTCAACAGTATTTTATTCATTTTTTTTTTCAAATAAGAGTAAATGCAGTTGTTGCCACTCACTTGGCAAAATGTTTGGAACTTTGAGAGAACCTTGGAACACAGTTGTTAAGGAATGGAGAAAGTATGCGTTTTTAAATTGCTCAGCCTTTCTAGAATTTTGGGTCTCTGTGAGTTTGCGAGCAATTTTGGACCCTGTTACACCAACCAAGTATGTTATTGCTTGAAATCAGAACTCCGATAGGGTGTGACCAGATATCACAGAGATGAAAGTAAAGGAGAGGATTCATTGAGAATTCTATAGCTGATAACTACTTAGTACTAGCTAACTGAATGAGTAATGTTCCAGCTGTATGAGTTGAGTGTACTCTCTTGTGCTTGATATAACTATAAAATGCATAATTACACGTATAATTTCAACTTATTTATCAATGAATTGGCATGCAGAAAAAATAAAAGACGGAAGTAATGGAGATGTAGCAGATGACTCATATCATCGGTACAAGGTATATCTGGTTTCAAATAGTTGTACTAGATAAGTGGTTTCGATATGAATGAAATATATTACTAATATGTATAGTCATGATACATTGGGGCACATGTTTTAGGAGGATATTGGAATCATGAAGTACATGAATTTGGATGCTTATAGATTTTCCATTTCTTGGTCTAGGATTCTACCCAGTAAGTTAAGTTTTATTTATATTCCACCCAAATAATTTATTTCTCTAGTTTGTGTATCGTAACATATTGTTAACTTCTTATAACTAATTGTCTGCAGAAGGAAAGCTCAGTGCAGGTGTAAACCATGAAGGAATAAACTACTACAACAACCTCATCAACGAGCTAATGGCTAATGGTCATAATTCATTAAAGTTTATTTATTTAACTCTTTACATTGCTTTAGTATCATGTCCATATGATTGTCACTCAAATGATCATCGTGAATCATGCAGGTCTGCAACCATATGTGACCCTCTTTCATTGGGATGTTCCCCAAGCCTTGGAGGATGAGTATGGCAGTTTCTTAAACCGTCACATTGTGTGAGTGACTCCAATTTCCACCTAGAGCTATAATTGACTGATAAACATTGTATGACTATCGAAAGATAATAATCTGATATATAATTGATATATGAGCATGCAGAGATGATTTTAGGGACTATGCTGAAGTTTGCTTCAAGGAATTTGGTGATAGGGTGAAACATTGGATTACTTTAAATGAACCAAGGAGTGTGAGCAAGAATGGCTATGCAAATGGTAGGTTTGCACCTGGTCGGTGTTCTGATTGGTTAAAACTGAACTGCACAGGTGGTGATTCCGGAACTGAGCCTTACTTGACTTCACACTACCAACTTCTTGCTCATGCTGCTGCTGCCAAACTGTATAAGACCAAGTATCAGGTTCTCTCTATTCTTGAGTGTTTTAATTTTGAATCACAACTATGTCCTGAAATTTAGATAACATGAGAGTTGAACTTTTCTAATGGAGGGTCAATGAGTACAAAACCCACACGTTATTTCTTTTTGGCTGATGGACCATGCTTTATTTTCATGTAAAGATATTGGCTGTTGTTAGTAACTAAATTGCCAAAATATTTGAAAATGTGTATGCAGGCATCTCAAAAGGGTTCAATAGGGATTACATTGAATTCTGACTGGTATGTTCCGGTTTCAGAACAGAAATCAGATCGAGATGCTGCACATCGGGGCCTTGACTTCATGTTTGGATGGTAAGGTTATACTCAACATTTAAACCTTGAAGGGAACGAAAATGGACAGAGACGATATTTATCATTGAAAATATGATCATGGCATCAATGATAGTATACTACTCCATCATATAAGAAAAATTTGGACCAACAACATTATATGGCTATGCAATTATCTTTTCGAAATGTTACTGTAAAGCATTCCACATCATGGGTCGCCAAGTGGATGCAATCAAATTTGATGTGTGGTACTCATCTTAATGTGGGTGATATGTGCTGTTTACATAAATTATATCTCTTCTCCGAAACCTGAATAAAAAATTGATTGTATATTACTTAGGAATTCAAATTAACTACTTGAGTTTAAAAGAAATACTCTCAAGTCTAACCAGCTAGATTCAAATGTAGTGATGTAGCATTTGTTCTGTTTCGGCAATACTTGTTGATTGCATCTACATTTTTCATTTTATGTTATTAGGTTTATGGAACCACTCACTAAAGGTGAATATCCAAAGAGCATGCGATCTATGTTGGGAAACCGGCTACCAGAGTTCACCAGAGAAGAGTCAAGACAACTCAAAGGGTCATTTGATTTTCTAGGCCTAAACTACTACTCATCCTTTTATGCTGCCCATGCTCCTCACCAACTTGGTGTCAGACCAGCCTTACAAACGGATTCTCTTGTTAATGTTACAAGTAATAATCAAGTTGCTTATTTGCCTGCACTATTAGTTGTTTCTCTTCTAATGAATGGCCATACAGAACTCAAATAAACTTTCTTGAAAACTTGTTTTTTTTTTTTTTTTTTCAATTACAGATCAGCATGATGGCAAGCTCCTTGGTCCAATGGTATGTATTTCATAATTTCATTGGCACCAAATGTCAATGCTTTTCATTTGTTACTTCTTTTCACCCTAATAGATCATATACAAAATTTTAATTTAACTCTTGTATGTAATAATTTGCAGGCTGCTTCTAACTGGTTGTGCATTTATCCACGAGGATTCCGACGACTGTTGCTTTTCATCAAGAAGCATTATAACAACCCCGTAATTTACATTACTGAAAACGGTATTAGATCAACCATACATAGTGTAATATTGAAAAAGCTAATGATTCATAAAAAAAAATTAATGAAATTTATGCAAAATTAATTGATAGGTTACGACGAGTTCAACGATCCAACGCTTTCACTTGAAGAAAGCCTTCTAGATACATACAGAGTTGATTACATATACCGTCATCTTTATTATCTTCAAACTGCAATCAAGTAAGTGATGCTTTATCATAGTTTTATGCATCTTGATTCACATATTGAAGCTATATTTGTTTTTCATACATGCTTTTTAAATTTACCATTTAGAGGAAAAGAAGGGAAATAGTTTCTTTCTCCAATTTTATTTTATTATAAAAGGTGTGAGAAAGAGTAGAAAACTAGTACTGGAGTGACATTTTTTGTTAATTCCTTTGTTTTTGTTCATTTTTATGCATACAAGGGATGGTGTGAATGTAAAGGGATATTTTGTGTGGTCATTGCTGGATAACTTGGAGTGGGACTCTGGCTATAGTGTGCGATTTGGACTCGTTTTTGTGGATTTCAAAGATGGCTTGAAAAGACACCCGAAATACTCGGCACATTGGTTCAAGAACTTCCTTAGTAAATCGTAGTCTGACATATATATAGAGAGAGCATGGTTTAAAGGAATATGAGATTTGAAACTCAGGTTTTGAAAATATGCTATATAAAATTCAGTACACTTAGATGAATGATTTGTTTAAACATATAGATAATTGATCTTGAGCACTAATACAACAGATTACGACATAACTTCTGAATTTATGAGTTTTCTTGATTATATGTTCAACTATCTTTAAAATCCATCCAGAAAAACAAATAATTTTTAAATTTATTGTATAGCTTGCCAATTTTCATTTTCTATGGACTTCAAAATCATTTATAAGTAATATTTATGACACTTCACTGTCAATATACAAATTGATGAATGCGATGAAGAGATATGATAACTATTACAAAACTTGAGGTATGACACCAGATAAAAACAGGACATGTGTCTTACTAATAGACACATTTACGACTCAAAATGTGAAGGGACGTGATCGAAACACGACATTGAGACCGTGGTGTCTCTTCATGTCGTAAAACATAGACTTTGGTGTTGTAGTAGCAAATTAACATGCTCAGTTTGAAAAGCATGTCGGAGGGGTGAAATTGTTTCGAATATCACCAAAATGGACCACCTTGACTTGGTCATCCTAAATTGCAGCTCAAACATTGATCAACTCACCTAGGCTTAAGATCGTGTTGATACATCTTAATGCAGAAGTTAGGGTAAACTGATATTGTTTTACCACCACCCTCAGCAAGGTGAAAACTGCACATACAGAAACATTGGCCTCCATTGCCTAGTGTGTTCTAGCTTTTCTCAAACACCTTACAAATTGTCGACAGTGTTAGACATAAATTTATTTCTAACTTATTGTTCAATGCTTGCTTGAGCATTGAAATATATTGTAGAAATATCTAATTCATCCAAAATTTCAAGCCAATCAGTTAAATCTCAATCAAAGTCAATGTCATCAACCCTAATAGAGCTTACCACATATCTTTAAACACAACAAAATGTACATACTCAAAATTTTAATCCTAAGATTGTGATGTTTGTCTAAGTATTTTAATTAGGAGTGTTTGTGGGACAAGTTGAGTTTACTCATTTCTTTAATATACTATAAATTTTGATAAAGTCAATTCTTAAACTTAAATTGGGTTTAAGATTCGACAATATATGAGATAATGTTAAAGCATGAGGGCAAAACGCGACAAACAAAAACTACCCACAACTTATTGTGAGCTATAAAAAGAGAAAAATGACAAAAAAGGGAAGAATAAAAAGTTTGCTCAAATTAGGGTCAAAATTGGTAAAAGAAAAACACAAATTAAGGAATACAGAAAAATTATTCACAAAAGTTAATTCGCCTTAAATATCAAAATTCTTCAAATCTAAATAGAAAATAAAATGTGTCGGGAATCGTTAGTGTAAGTCAAAAGTTTCACATTGGATAGAATAGACAAAGTTAAACACTATATAACAATAAAGGTTCAAAACACCATTGTCTTGAGATTTTTGGATAGAAGTGGTATCAAATACCCTATATGTGTAATACAAATGTCATATATATATATATATATATATATATATATATATATATATATATAATGACTATAATTCATGAAAATAAAAAATGGTGTCAAATGTCTTATATGTATGAAAATGAAGTAGAATATCACAAGAAAAAGAATAAAACTTTTCTCAAATCAGGGTTATGTGAAAAAGCTAGAAAAAAAAATCTATATAAAAAATTCTTAATTTTTTATCTATTTTATACTATACTCCAGAGTTAGTCATAAAGAATATATCATTAATTTTGATAACACAGAGAAATATCAAAAAATTCCGCATCAATTGTTAATAAACCAAGGTAAAACAATATCACTTCACTTCAAAATCTTATAATTATAAATTTATGTATTATTCATCCTACTCGCCTTTACTTAATTCAATGTAAAATTTCAAATTCACTTTAAATTCCTAATTTAATATACAAAAGTACCTTACTAAAAAAATTAGGAAAATAAAATAAAAAAAATCATCATCGAAATAATTAAAATGTTAAAGGAAAAATAATAAGTTATAAAGCAGAACAAGACAGAGTAAAACAAGCTAGCCATAAACATGTTTCTTTGAACTATTAAAAGAAAATAAAAACAAAATAAAAAACAAAAAGAGAAAACAGACATATCAGGTCATCTGAAAAGGGAAAAAATGGTAAGTAGAAAACCAAAGTTATTGTATGCATTATGCTCATACACACTTCATATTCAAAAAAAGCCAAAAGAAACCTATCTTACGAAAATTGGGAAAACAGAAAAAGAAATCTCCCAAATCTCAAAAAATGGAAAACATAAAAAATACTTAAATTATAAAAGAAAAATAGCAGATAAAAGACAAGAAAAGAGCAACACAAACAAAAGCTTCCCCAGAACAGGTTATTGGAGGAAAACACTCAAATTAAGGTAACATGAAAAATGAAAGTCTAGAAAGGAAGAATAGAAAAGAAAAAACCAAAATTACAACATTTGCATATATGGTAATCTAACACTATAGAAAAAAAGTAAGACAAACCAAAACAATCATTATTAAGAACTATGAAAGAAAATAAAAAATATTCAAATCAAGGTTACGTGAAAAAAGATGAAAATGAAAAGTACATGAAATCAAAATTACATGATTAGTAAGCATTATACTTAACATACTTCACATAGAAAAAAGTTAGCCCGAAAAAAAATTACTTGTAGAAATTGAAGAACCTTAAAAAAAAATTTCCAAAACTCCTGAAATGAAAAACAGCTGTATATTTCAAATGCAACAAAGAACATAATTAGTAAAAAATGAAAAAGCAAAAGGAACCAAATTACCAACATTGTGTTGTTGTGACCTTTGAAAATAAAAATAAAAAGGAAAAAGAAAAGAAAACCTTATCCAATGAGGGAATAACGAGAAGAAAGAAGGAATAATTCTTTTTCACATTGATTTTGTATCTGTCACTTCACTTAACTGTTAGAGAAGATGGAAGATGACGAATATCAGGTGAATGTGGAAGTTTGTAGTTATAGATTTAGTGAAAAGAAAAAAGACTCTTAAATGATGCGATTCACATCAAAATCAATCACTCATAATGATTCAGATATACCTTAAAGTCAGAGTGAAATACAAGTTAATCAGAATTGTCCCAAAATAATGGTGTCAAATTTACATATTTAAATTTACATAATATAACATCAAAGACAATTTGGACAAAAGCACCTCATTTTGTCTCATTATCGGCTTTTTATTTTTATTTTCGATTAGCATAAAAATTAAAGAATTTTAACAAAAGCTTGACACATTGCAGTAAAACAGTAGAACGAAGAAAATGAGACTCCAGAGCCACTCACGACACAGTCCTACATTACTGGTAGAACTGACGTTGTCTAAACTTCAAAATTCCAACTCAAATTTGACGTTTGACACAGTCCGTTTATCCTTGTTTTCGGAAATTGAGCAATAAAATTTCCTGAATGAAAACAAATTAGCAGGTTTCTTTGTTTGTATCACAACAGAAACTAAAATTATATATAGGATTAAATATATTTTTATCTCTTAATTTTGAAGAAAATTGAAATGAGTCACTCTCGATCAGAAACTTTGAACCAATTTGATTTTTCATGTATAAAAATACATAGTTTTGGTCATTTTAATCCAATTTTGTTAAGTTTATTTGACATCTCAAACGATGTAAACAATTCAAATGATATCATGAAACATGTTAAAATATCAATTAAACTCAACAAAAATTGATTAAGAGGACTAAATATTAATCCATACATTTTTAAAGTTGAGAGATTAAATTTGATCAAAGTTTTGAAAAGAAACTAATCTCAATCTTCACTAAAAAAATTAAGGATGAAAAACACATTTAACACTTGTATATAAAAGTACCAAATATAGAGACTACAATATCACTTACCTTAACTTCACTTTGTGACCTATGGTGATCAAAATGAACATGTTTCCACTGCTATGGGTTTTTGTTACCTCATCCATCATCACCCTCACTCAATCCAAGGTCGTTCCACCCATCCTTGACGTTTCTTATCTCAACCGAAGCAGTTTCCCCAAAGGCTTTGTTTTCGGGACAGCATCTGCTTCATACCAGGTACATCATATTTTAACTTAATCTTATGCAAACATGTTCCTGAGCTGAAAACTGGTATGATCTTTTTAACTGCCTGTTTTGTTTAAAGACACAATTCATAAATTTCAACACAAAGTTGCACATTCTGATGCATGAATTGAAAAGTAAAGATGTGTTGTTTTTGGAGTATAACTGGCACTATGTAACTATGGTACAAGTTAATAAACTTGGTATTAATGAATAATGTTTGTTTATCACTCAATGAATGTATAAATATTCTATAATTAATTACATGTGCTATGTACTCTCTTTTTTATTATTAGTAACCATTATTATGTATTGAGAAGGTGAGAGAGATAATTTTGTGGTGTAGTATGAAGGTGCTGCAAGGGAAGATGGAAAAGGACCGAGTATATGGGATACTTTCACTCACAAATATCCAGGTATATATATTTCTGTCAATATATTATTTTTTCAAATACATAGTGGAAACTGAAGCAAGTATTTTTCCTGCTGGATATGAGTATGTTATATTAAACTTGCCACACCTAAAAACTATAAATTTCCTAATTAAATGTCTAATATCCACTTAATTATCAATGAAATGGCGTGCAGAAAAAATAAAAGACCATAGTACTGGAGATGTAACGACAGACCAATATCATCGGTATAAGGTATATATATGGTTTCGATAATAGAAATACATTAGTCTTTATAATAAGAACAGAAAAATATAACATATGCAGAGTGATGATAGACTGTTTCACATGTTTTAGGAGGATATTGGAATCATGAAGGACATGAATTTGGATGCTTATAGATTCTCCATTTCTTGGCCAAGGGTATTACCGAGTAAGTCAAGTTTCTAAGTTCTTTTTCTTCGTTCGTGCTGCATAGTAACTTTTTATTAATTTCTTATGAATTTTTCGCAGAAGGAAAGCTTTCTGCAGGAGTAAACAAGGCAGGGATAAACTACTACAATAACCTCATCAACGAGCTACTGAAGAATGGTCATAATTCATTAACATTTATATTATCATATCTATATGATTGTTAGTCATAATAATTATCGTGAATAATGCAGGTATGGAACCATTTGTGACCATTTTTCATTGGGACGTTCCCCAGGCCTTGGAGGATGAGTATGGTGGCTTTTTAAGCCGTCACATTATGTGAGTAACTCAAGTTTCCACTGCATAATTAACCGAGGAACAATGTATGACTATTGAGGGAAAGGATTTGGTGAATCTAATGAACTGATAAACTTATACCATTGATGAGTGTGCAGAGATGATTTTAGGGACTTTGCTGAACTCTGCTTCAAGGAATTTGGTGATAGGGTGAAATATTGGATTACTCTGAATGAACCGAGCACTGTGGCCTTGAATGGTTATACATTTGGAGAGCATGCACCAGGTCGGTGTTCTGATTGGCTAAAACTGAATTGCACAGGTGGTGATTCAGGAACTGAGCCATATTTGGTTTCTCACAATCTACTTCTTTCTCATGCTGCTGCTGCTAACTTGTACAAGACCAAGTATCAGGTTCTCTGTACTCTTCAACTTTGAGCCATATTTTAGGACCATGCCGTGTTTTCATGTGAAATTACTGAATGCGGCTTTTTTGTATTTTGGGGTCCATTTGAACTGTAATTTGTAAAAAGGTGTAATTTATAAAAAGGGGTTCGTTGAATTTTTTTTTATAAAAAAGGGTCAAGTCGTCAGGGTGGAGTATGACACTACAGATGAAGTCGTACTCCATCCTACCGATTTCTTTTTTCTTTTTTCGAGAAGCAAAACCGTGATATAGGAGACCGATTTCTATTCATCTGAACAAGTGAAGTCGTCCTCGTACGTGATGACTTCACTTTTCAGTTTTTTTTTATATACTTTTTTAACGTGTCAGTATTGTAACTTACTCTACCATGGCGTGGATCCTCTCTGTAAGCCAAAGAAGACCACCTTCAATCTCCTACAAACCCCTATAATTGTCACAACCTTCTGCTTCTGTATTTCTTGCCATAAATGCACTTGGAATTATAGTCTTGTATTTCTTGCCATCATGCCATGAATGCACTTGGAATTATAGCCTTTTCTTTCAGAGGTCACAATTTGGCCCTGAAAATTCAGTCCACAGTGCCTTAAACTTTTAAGCACCCAGCTGGTGTGCCAATGTGGAAAGGAGCCAAGGTTGCTTATTTCTTTATTGCAATGTGCCTCTTCCCAATTGCTATTGGTGGCTTTTGGGCCTACGGAAACCAAATGCCCCCAGGAGGTATTCTCCTTGCATTAACTTTCCTTCTTGTTGTGTTTAACTGCTTGAGCATTTTCCAGATATATTCGATGTTTGCTTTTGATAGTTTTGAAGCTGGTTACACAAGCAGGAAAAACTATTCAGTTAAAAATTGAAAAGTGAAGTAATCATGTGCGAGGACGACTTCACTTTTCAAGTGAATAGAAATTTGCCTTTCACAGCACGGTTTTGCTTTGAAAAAAAAAAAAAAAGAAAGCCGGTAGGGTGGGAGACGACTTCACCTGTAATGTCGTCTCTCACCCTACCAGTTTGATCCTATTTTACAAAAAAAAAATTAAACAGATCCATTTTTACAAATTTCACTTTAAATGAACCCCGATATACAAAAAAGCCTACTGAATGCTATAGGAGACTAATTAGCCAAAATATTTGAAAATTGCTTATGCAGAAATCTCAAAAGGGTTTACTAGGAATTACCTTGAACAGTGACTGGCTTTTGCCGGGTAGTGATGACATAACAGATCGAGACGCTGCACGTCGAGCCATTGACTTCAGGTTTGGGTGGTAAGAAATTATATGTATTCTGACACCTGTAATTGAAAAATGTAATGATATATCATTTGTGGTGTTAGGAAACTAAAAAATTGTGTTGCAGAGTGCTTGTTCTTGATGCATTTGCATTTTGCAATTCTGGTTAGGTATATGGATCCTCTCACAAAAGGTGAGTATCCAACAAGCATGCAACATTTGGTGGGAAACCGTCTACCAAGGTTCTCCAAAGAAGAAGCCAAACAACTTAAAGGGTCGTTTGATTTTCTGGGTCTAAACCACTATGCAACTGTTTATGCTGTCAATGCACCTGATCTACGTGGTTCCAAACCATCCCCACTCAATGATCTTCTTGTTCATGTTACAAGTAACTATCAAGTTCTTTATACATCTGCACCAGTTGCTTTCTTTCTATAGAATCTTCAAACAAGAAATTATACTAAGTGATCATCAATCTCTACATGAGACGTTAGTAGTAGATTTGTTCCAAATTGCAAAATATAATTATGTTTCATAACATAATCTGAGACATCAGAGTCCATACTATATAGTACATATGTTTGAAAACCTGTTTTTTTAATGGCAGATCAGCGTGACGGCCAGATCCTTTGTCCATATGTATGTATTTCATCATTTCATTGACTTCTACGTTACATTTGTTAATTTTTATACTCCAAAATATTTAGACAACACTGCAATAATTTGCAGGCTGCTTCGACCTGGTTATGCGTTTATCCACGAGGATTACGACAGCTGTTGGTTTACATCAAGAAGAATTACAACAACCCCGTAATTTACATTACTGAAAATGGTAATAAACCACTCATACTTCACTTTTGTAGGATAGTTGTGTTCATAGGTAACAAATTGATGATGTTTCATTAAGCCAACAAAAAATAATTGACAGGTTATGATGAGTTCAACGATCCAACACTATCACTAGAAGAAAAGCTTTTAGATACCCCCAGAGTTGATTACTTATATCGTTATCTTTATTATGTTAAAATGGCAATCGGGTAAGTAATGTTTGTATCAGAGGAGCATGGCTGATTTATTTGCTATATTTGTTTTTCATATTTCCATTTTACGTTTAGCTTTGGTTAATTCTTGTGTTTTATTATATCATTATAGGGATGGTGTGAATGTGAAAGGATATTTTGTATGGTCATTTCTGGATAACATGGAGTGGGCCTCTGGCTATACTGTGCGATTTGGATTCATCTTTGTGGATTTCAAAAACGGTCTCAAAAGATACCCAAAACTCTCTGCACAATGGTTCAAGAACTTTCTCACCAAATCTTAGTCAGAAAATATATTCAGCATGATTCTGAGTAAAATAAGATATGAAATTCAGGTTTTGAAAGTAATATGGAATTCTGTGTGT
>Ga0099822_1008908_pt1 | contig 12754 bp, 6 predicted proteins | sample CowpeawhiteBW_FD_76839 | JGI IMG/M metagenome (GOLD analysis project Ga0099822, IMG submission 76839) | Root nodule microbial communities of legume samples collected from California USA - Cow pea white BW | ecosystem: Host-associated > Plants > Roots > Nodule | place: USA: California | collected... | reverse complement strand
TTGCTTTAATCAATAAAAGAGCATGTTCAATTTTATTGAATAACCCTCTTTAGAATTTGTCTTGTTGGGCAAATAAAATCCTTCAGGGATTTTCATATAAATATGATTCTCAAAAGAACCGTATGAATATGTTGTAACATCATCCATTAGATGTAAATGCAAATCTTGTTGTGCAACTAGGATAATCGAATATTGCAATGTTGTTGCATATAATACCAGTGAATATGTTTTTTTCACAAATCAATACAAGGTTTTGTGAACAACTTTGAGCAACCAATTGCTTTGTATCTAACAATTTCACCATTCTTAATTTGATTTTTGCACAAAAATCCATATGTACCCAACGGGTTTCACAACTTCAGGTGTGCAAACTATACGTCCAAAAACCTTTCGTTTAGCAAGCAAATATAATTATGCTTCTTTGCATATTTTCATTTTGGTTAATATTTTCTTTGCCGGCAATCTTCAATGATCATTGCTTTTTGATCCTCATTGTCATTCATAGCATTCGTCGCTATGTTATAAGTAAAATTTTTGTCAATGTTAACTTCATTTTGGTTCCATATTATATGATTCATGACATAATTTATTGAGATCTCATCATTTTCAACAATTTTAGGTACCTGAGGTTCTTCTGCAATCGAACCATTAATTACGTCAAATGAATCTTTTGGGATTTCAACCTTTTTTATTAGGTCATTTTGCATTTTAGCTCCCTTTCTCATTCAAGAGTTTTTTATCTTTGGAACTAATAGGCCTACCACGCTTCAAACGTGTCTTTGGAATTAACAAGCCTACCATGCTTCATGCATTTTAATTGTACTAATATATGCGTAGTACAAATCATCCAACTGATCATGTCAAACAAGGCATTCATTTTGATTCGTAAACTTCTGGTTTACCATGACATGCATTATAACTGTACTAATATACGTGTAGTACAAACCATAAGAGAATGTGGATAATTTCTCCAATATACTTCTTTTTTTCAACTCAATCGTAGAGATATAAAAATATTTCATATATTTTTCATTGTTTGTCTCAATATAATATCTATTTGGACAAATATCCTTGAAACTTAATAAGTTTCTATTCAAATTCTTGGTAGAAGTATAATAGTTTTTCTAAAGCCTTCAAATATATTTGTAGTACTATAAATAATACTAACATTGATGTCTCGCACTATCAAACAAGAGAAAAATTTATTACTCTTGAGAATTGTATAAGTTGTTGCACTATCAATAAGACACAACCTTTGGTACTAGTGTCAACATTTGTTCTTCATATAAACGTAAATATCAGTATGATTTTTTTTAACACTCTCATAACCAATGAAGTGATCAATGCTTCCATTTGATTTAGCAAAGAAAATAATAGTATCAAGATGAGTAACATCCATATGACCATAATCAGAATCACCATCTTCATAACCAAAATGTGTTTCTATGTTCTTCTCATTATTTGTAAGATGCTACAACTCAAATGGTCTTTACCACCGTAATGATAATATATACTTTCATCTTCTTTTGTCAATATTTTCACATTTTCCTTTTCCCTTTTTCACATTATTGTTCCCCTTCTGGTGACAAAATGTGTCTTTGAAATTTCCTTTATAACCATGTTCATAATCAATATCACGATCATGATCATGAAAATATAAATCAAATGTTGTTGCATTCACTTCTGGGAATGAGCAGTTTAGGCGGATCTCATGATTTTTCATTAAAAGTTTTATTACTTTGTCCTGCCAGCCATATATAGGCATGAAATAAATTCATAATATTTGTGAAATCTCTTTTCACAATGTTTTGTCGCATGAGCAAATTAGTTGTTTAGATGCTTTATTTTTTTATTTAATGGTATCCCAATATCCATGGCATCTAAATGTATTTCAACATTTAAAATTCAATATAAGGAATTTTTCCTTGTAATATCAAGGGTCACAAATCCAAATTTTGCAACGTTTCGCGTGTTTAGAACTAACACATAAAATAATAATATTAATAATAATCATCATCATCAAAATAATAATAATAATCACTGTCATAATAAAAATAAAAATAATAAGACGAAGATGAAAATTGATAAAGTCAAACAATTCTTATCACAAGAGGAAGAATATAAGGTAAAATTATAAATTAAGAAAGGATTAGAAAGAGCCTGGATTGAGACACGCAGAGCACCGTCGTTAGAGAGAAAAATCTTCCACTAGTCCTCAATTGGTTTGAGCATCGTGCTGATAACATTTTATGAAATAAAGCGGATAACAGAGAGAATAATAGATAACAAAGAAGAGAAGAAACAATAGAGAATAGAGAATGAGAGAATAGGGAGCAACTCATCTATGTATTATTATTGATAGGAATAGTCCTATTTATAGATACATCATGTAATCCATAAAGGAAATAAATCAACTTAGTTAATACAAATATTTACATAAAGAGTAATGAATCATATGATTTGGGCTTGAGACAAAAAGCTTCCTATCATTAAATTGGACACAAAAATTGGGATTAGTGGTATAATTAGATCTATGTAACCCATATTGGATTTATTAACAAAAGCAAAGTAAAAGTGAGGATTAAGTGGGTTAAAAGCTCATGAGGAGTTGATTTACTTAACAAAAGATAGCCAAAATAATGGTAAAAATCTACATTATTAGGCTTGCATCTTCCCTTTGCTTTCTATTTCTTCCCTATCTCTTCAATTTGTAAAACCTAGGTTCTCCATCATGGAGAGCTAAACCTATTTGTTGAGATTAGATGTAATGAACTGAATTCTTGTGTATTGTGTGATGTTTATCCATATGCTTTTCCATTTCTATGTTAGTATTTGACTTCCATGCTTAATGCTTACTTTGGTTTGGTCACCCATGCGTGATTTGTGGTTCTTGAGGTGTTGGAAAATGTCTTTTGAACCTAGAACTGAAATTGAATACCTAATGGAACTTGATGAGTTATCATAAACTGAAAGTCGCTAGGAATATGATTTGAGTATTCTTGTGAGTTATTTTTGACATTAAATCTAAATTGAGATGTTTGACAATGCATGAGAATAAAGTGAATGAAATCTAGTCTTGACAATTGTATATAATCTATGATAAAATTCTGTTGCACACCAAATGTTTGATAAAATACCAAAAATAGTTTCTTTGTGTTTTTGTGAGCTTTGTTTTTTATTTGAGTTGTGATTTAGGAGAGTTGTCATGTGTTGCACAAGTCCATGTGGAGAGAATGAAATTTATTACTTGTTACATGCGATCCGTGCACTTGCCGTTTTTTCACATAACAAAAGGACACTTTAAATCCATTTTCCATTAGCTGATTTACACAAATTTTGATCAATGTTAGGTACATAAAGAACATATGATATTACTTTTGTACCTAAGCTCGTTGAAATTACTATGGTTCCTTTTCCTTTTGTAGAAATATAGTCATCATTCCCTATTATGACCTTCGAGACTTTAGTAGGCTTTAAGTCCTTGAATATAGTTTTATCATACACCATGTGGTTGGTACAACCACTATCAATCAACCAGTATTCTGAGTTACTGTTTCCTAAAAAAGATGTTGCAAATGTTGCTAGAAGAATTATGATCTTCTTTATCTTGCTCAACAACTTGGGCATTGGCTTCATGTTGAAATTTGTTCCACAAATTATAGCTTCATGTCCAAGCTGATTACACTTTGTGTCTGGTCTTTTCCAACATTTGAATGGTGGGTGACCCAATTTTTCGCAATGCTAACAAGGTTGTTATTCTAGTGAAGATAGTTGTTGAAACACCGACAAAGAGATATGATTTTGCCTTTGCTTTTTGAGTGTTTTTCTCCTTGTGACTTTGATTTGGGCCATGTTGGGATTGTCAGGCTTTCTGAGTTTTTTTCTCCTTGTGACTTTGATCTGGGCCATGCTGGGATTGTCGGACAATGGAAGTACTTGGTAGTCCTCTTCAATGGCTTCCTAAAGATCCAAAGCCTCTAGGTAAGCTCCCATTTTCATAACCCAGAGAGATCGTAGTTTGCCCTATTAAGGACAGGAGGAGCTAGTTGGGAGAAACTTGATTCAACATCCATTTTTCACATGTCCGTGAGAAGACAACTTGCAATACCAAATTATTGAAGTTATGAAGAGAAATAATTGACATAGGAGTAATAGAAGCATAGTACGAGCACGTTGGTGTTTTAGATTTAAGGTTAGAGTTCTCTATATATAGAAATTGATGTATTGTTTCAAACCAGTCAATTACATAATATTTTTTTCTTTCAGCTTAATCTTTTCAAGTTGATATTACAATTATTTAGAACATATTTTAAGGAAGTTTGTTGTTTGTCTGAGTTATCACGTTATCCATTATTAGAATACATTTAAATAATTTGTCTTACATTTGAGATGTACATGTCTTGGCATGAGAGGGGTGTGTTGATGACCCTACATCTATTAGATATAAGGTAAATTTATATTGTATAACTGGATACAAATCTTACCTTACAAGTTGATTTTGTAGTGTTGAGTTAGACTTAAAGGTCTACTTCTTAAGATGATATCAAAGGTCCCGAACTTGGGAGTCCCTCTTTTGAACTTATTCTTTATCGACTTGGCTATGGTTTAATTTAAGGTTGCTTGAAGTGCACCATTTCCTTTGATTATCGGGTTTGTCTAAAGTACATCCAACTTGTAGTTCTACCTTTATTCTTTTCATAGATGTCGTTTGTTGGGGCAGCCACCATTGTCGAAGTTGTAATTGTCATCAGTGATGGAATTTTTTCTACATTACTATTTTGTTATATTTAGGGAAGACTAGGTTCTTAAGCTTGCCCATTTGAGACTTGTCTCTTTTTTTAGAGTCTACCCGAAATACTTTCAACAATGTTTCTCTCTACAAAACTTCTTTTGTTTTCTCTTTCTTTTTTTCAAAAATATTTTCATTGAATTTTTTGGATTTGTTTTAATGATGGGATTGTCATAATTTTGGAAAGATTGGAGTCTTGATTTTTTTTGAATGAATTATTTATGAAAATTGTCAATTCAGTTGATTTGAAAATTATTTGATTGAATCTTTTGTGGTAGAATTTTGACCTCGTGAGATTTTGAGCCTTATTGATGGATAGAATATTGATAATTCAATTTTCATGCTCTCATTTTATGACTTATTACATTCCCTTGGAATTTTTATTTCTTTATTTCATTTTTAGCTTAGTTTTGCAAATTTTTGGAAATTTATGAGTTATAGTAAATATAGCTTAAGATGCATGTTTTTCAATTAAAATTAAGATTTGTAATGCTTTGACCATTGCTGATTGTTTGACTTATAACTTCTTCCACATATGTCCATTTGAGCAAAAATTTGTTGCATTGGATTTAGACTAAAAGAACTTTAATTTAAGTATAATAACCCGTGCACTAATAAACCATTAAAAATGATTAATCTTCTTAAACTGTCCAACCGGACAATTCAAGATTTATGTTAATTTTATAAAAACAAATATAATTTTTTTCAAAAAACTTGGAAACAATAAATAATTTTCGTTTTGAATCTCAATGCGACAACAATCTCAAACAAACAAAATTTAAGCATATAATTCACCAATTTTAAAAATAGAATAGTAAATCAATGTATTAAGGATATAATAATTTCAATAAATAACGTATATTAAAATCATATTTCAAATATGTAAAAATATTTGGCACAACAAAGGATCATAAGAGCGGGAGAGAGCGAGAACGACGATGAGAGCAAGAGTAAGAGTAAGAGAGAAAGACCAACAAACATGAACCAAACATCTAAGACAACAAGAATGTTGTGACACCTTAAACACAATAGACCAAGACCAATACAAACATGCAATGTTGTGGTGCCCCAATGCGAAAAGGTGAAAATGGCCACCAAAATGCAATGGCGCATCAAGACAAGAAGAAAAAACATGTTAATAGGAGGAAGAGAAAAATAAGAACGAAAGGAAGAGATAAATTTGAAATGAGAAGAATGCAGTGATGAAGGAGAAGAGATAAATGGAAGACAAAAACGACTAATGAAAGCTATAATGTAGGAAAACATGAATTTGCAATGACAAAGGAGAAGAATGCAATGACGTTAATAAATAGGACCTTTCACAGATTGTAAAAATTCATAAATTAACCCTATGAAAATGAATATAACCTTCGATTCTAGAAAAATGTGAAACCTATACCCTGATTGCATGAGTATAGGCTTTAGTTATTTGAAATAACCGAAACCTATACTCATGCAGCTAAGGTATAGGCTTCGGTTTAACCTAGAATTGAACCCTATACTTTGACACTTGTCGCGACCAAAATCGCGAGGAGATGACAAACCAAAAATAAAATTTGCAAAACCAGAGTTTAGAGTCGCCACCATAGTTTATTTTGGAAAACTACGGAAAAAAAAATAAGACAAGGTCTGCAAAAAATCAGATTTTGGGTCCGGGAGTCGGTTACGCGTAGAGAATGTATTAGCACCCCATAGTGTCTATCCTAAGACGGTACCTTTAATTAAACATGCAAAAGGATGTGGTTTTCAAAATATTTAATTTTCCCAAAAATAATAATAAAAGGATGTACTAAAGAAACAATTTTTTTTTTTAGTTTTTTGGACCCGATGAGGATTAATCATCGCTCCTACGTATCTCCATTCACCATAGAGAATCAGAGTTACATAGTTTTATATGAAAAACCTACTTGAGAAAAAATTTGATATTTGTTTGATGGATTTTGAAAACCTTTTTATATTGTTTTGGAATTTTTAATTATTTGGAAATGAGTGTCATACGACGCGAGCAGCCGGAAAAACACAAAAATTAAACAAAGAAAACTGTTTTTTATCTTTAGTTCTTTATATTTTCTTTTATATTTTTTAGAAAACGAATTTTGAAAAATTGATGTCACGTAATGCGAGCGGCCGGACAAACATTAAAAGGGATGAAGAAAACTATTTTTTGTGATTTTTAGAATAAAATATTTATGAAAAGTAGAAAATAATATCCCTTAAGTAAAAGACCAAAGTTAGGTGTAAAACAAAAACGCATTCAATATTAAAAGATAATGTAAGAAAAAGAGAATGAATAAATAAAAAATAATAATAATAATGACATACCTACTACACTTCTTAATCCCTCACTAGTGCAGGAAGGGCTTTTGGCAGCGGTTATTTTTGTCATTTTGCCCAGTTCTAGAACCGAGACATATTAGGACGAGGCAAAAAAGGTTAAGTTTTTACCTCGGATCTCAACCGAAGCAGAAACTCCATATTCTGTCTCGGTTCTGCTGAGAACCGAGGCCATATGTGCCTCTCTGCATTTTCAACATCTCATCTTCTCCACCAGAAACCCTAGGCAGCCACCATGGTTCCACCATAGCTCCATCAACCACCGCCACATCCGAAACTCAGAACCAAAGATCTGCAGCCACTGCAATCTTCTCCTTCATCGTAAGAGCAATTTGTGAATCGTGCCACCACCATGGAACCTCCATATTCTTCATACGCGAAAATGTGAACATCACACTTGCATAAATGCAAACAAAAATCAACCATCTGCAGCAAATCACAAACCCTAAATCGTGTCTCCTCCCCCAAATCGCGAAACCACCTTCGTCGCAACGACAAGTTTCTTCACGTTGCCGCCACCTACACGTCTCGCCACCATCAACGATAGATCTCCATCCACGCACAACATCAGTCTGCCACGCACCTGCAACACAAGGAACTGATGCCCACTTCGCGAGCCCCAAATTACACTTCGCCAAGCCAGAACACGAATGAGCCAAACGTCAAGTAGTCGCGAGTGGTCGGAGCATAACAGCAACAATGGAGGTGGGTGGCTGAGAGAGAGAACGCGCACGCGAGGAAGAAGAAGAAAAAAAGTGATTCGCAATTTTTGAACCCTAACGAACCTTTTGGCCTCGGTTAAATTTTTAACTGAGGCAGAAAATAGTTTTTGGCAGCGGTTCAATTCCACCCGAGGCAGAAAATAATTTTTGGCCTCGATTCAATTTTTAACTGAGGGTAAAAAACAATTTTTGGCTGCGGTTCAATTCCAATCGAGGCTAAATATCATTATTGTAGTGGCATTTTTGAAATATTAGCCAACTTTTAGGCTTCGAGTCTTCAAAATCGAGGCATATCAGACCTTCTGGCACTGGTTTTCTAGTGAATCGAGACATAAAAGTTGAAAAAATTGCAAAAGTGTTATCGCGCCATTTTATGCTTCGGTTAACGAGAACCGATGCCTATAACGCGAGTTAAAAGGCCAAAACTGCACTAGTGCCTCTTCTCTTGTATCAATCTCACTCTCTCATTTTGTATATTATAACTACCTTTTCTCTTATTTTTCTTGCCTCCTTTTCTATTTTTTTACGAGAGATAAAAAAAGAATGTGTGTCTATGTGGGTGGTAATGAGAAGGAGAGAGGAAGTGTAGATAATATTTTGTTTTCTCTCTTTTTTTTCAATCCTTTTCTCCTATGACAGACTGCGTATTCATATTCACACATCGCAATATCAATGCAATTCTAGCCTTAATTGTAAAGAACAATATACAAAAGGAATTGGTCATGATAGCAATACATTAGGGAATCATCAAATCGTAGCAAATCAAAACACAAAATCAATCATCATCAATAATATTGATTCTAATCATTAGAAGAGATATTGCTTCTAATTATTAGAATCATATCACTATTTTCTCTATCAGAAACAAAGGGTACATTGGGTTCTTGGGTTTATGAGAAGGAGTGTGATAATTAAAAACAAATTGGGTTCTTCCTTCTTCTTTTTCCTTTTGTTCTCTTTTTTTTTCATCTCTTTTTTTTCTTTTCTTTTTTCTAAAATTAAATTTCGAAAATCTGTGAATTTTTTTTGTTTCACCTTTTGTTTATTTACCATTAACTATTTTTTTTTATTTTATCTTTTTTACGAAAATAAATTTATTCACCCGGACAAAATTGGATATTGACAACATCTAAGGTAAAGCCTTTAAAAAACGTGGCGATTTTTAAAATTATTTGTACAACTAGATAGACTTCGATTTATCCTATAATTGAAGCTTATAATGTGCAAATAATTTCAAAAATTTGATCGCGTTTTTAAAGGTTTCGTTTTTCTTGAAACCGAAGCTTATTAGGTGAATTTAAATAATCTTTATGGGCTAGTTTTAAACGGGTTTCACAATAGCGTTTGAGTTGTTTACACCATTTTATACATTTCCACTTCAATGTTAGTTGAGAAACACGTTTGAAACATCAAATAAACTTAACAAAATTTGGTCAAAATAACTAAGTCTATGCATTTATAAAAATGATAGACTAAATTGGTTCAAAATTTCTAAGTTAGATTAATTTTAATTTTCACTAAAAGTTAAAGAATAAAAACATATTTAACATTTTTATAAATATTGTTTTAAATAAAGTTCTGGTACCAGATTAGTCAAGAGATAAACTTGGTTCGCTTAATTCTTTTATTCTTTTGTTCACTCTTTATATACTAACTCTTTATTTACCAGTGCATTCTATTGAGTTATAAACCACCTTATGAGTTTTATTTCAGTGGATAATGTTAGCATAAACTCAGAATATGATCCTAATATTAATTCTAATGATCAATCATAAACAATATCCATACTCATAAACATGTTGTAAATAGTAAACGGAAGCGTACCTGAATTAGCCATAACGATGTTGTTCTCTTCGTTATTCAGTGATCTTCCTCCTGTAGAGCACCTTTATTTTCCTTTGGTTTTCTCTCTTGATGGGGATAGAGAGAAAGGAACAGGAACTTGAAAAGTACGTTATGACTCTGTGTGCTCTCAGAAGGGGACCACAACCATTTATAAATTGAATTACTTAAGTTTTAGTATTTCTAATTTGGCCCCTCATCAAATTAGAAATTACTAAATGGTCTCTACACAATATTTATTTTTATGACATATGTCTTTAGCCAAATCTTTAATTTAGTCAGATCACTTCATTATTTGTATGGCCCTAACACATTTAATTATATATCATATACATGCATGACCCAAAATTACTAACTTATCAACCTTTCCTTTAATTGTTGAAGTTTTAAGCTAATTTTTTGTTTTTAATTTTCATGACTCGGGATCTTATCTATGATAAGATTTTTTATTTTATGACACATAATTAACTGAAAAGACTTATTTATATTACAATTTCAATTGACAAAAAAAATGTGGTGGTGTAAAAACAAACTATTTACATTGGTTAAATTAGAAATCCACCGAAAAAGTGTCTTTTACATATGATATTTTACTCAACATAAAAAGTTGGTGTATTCGAAAATCTAAAACAATTCAGAGTCCCCCCTCCTCCACTGCCCTCCATAATCCACCGCTGTAGCCCTTGTGATTTCTGCAACTCCTGTCCACTCCTCTACTTATTGGTTCAAACTCTTTTCTTCTCACATATTTCTATATTTTTGTAATGTATTTAGAACCATTCAAAATAAATAGGTGAATATACAACACATGAAATGTTTAACATATTGTTGGTCATGTTCTAATCATATGTCGTTTAATTTTCAAATAAAAATCTTGATTTATAAACATGTTCTAATCATATTATTGGTTTTAAAATTTTGGTTTCAATTGAATCTTTCTTAACAAATAAAGACTCACTTGAGTCAAATAAATATAAAGAATAAAATGAATCACATATAGATCAAATTAATACCTCGTAACCACCCATCAGATATTGTTTTTGTGTCTTAATAAATTTTATATTCAAGAAGATTTATGCCTTTTTTAAGTATCTACGATAGTTATTAGTTAATAGGTTTATTATATGCATGCGTTATTCCCAAACATGAAATGACACAATTTTGTTAGTGTATGTTTTGTAGTTCAAATTATGTGATTGAAATTTTTTTTATTACATCAAAGGTTTTGAATTGATAAAAAAAAAACTTAATTTAAAAAATACATTTTTAGTTAGTCAGTGCAAGTAAACCAATCTAAAATGTCTAACATATAACAAAAGAGTTTTTTAATCTTGGATTCCACCTCAATCAACCGATATATCACATGAATAATTAACATATGATTTACGATTTTTAACATTATATACATTTAGGTTAAGTTGATTCTTTAAAAGTACATAATTTGTTTTAAATAACTAATTAAAAAAAGTTGTTTTTCATACTAATGTGTTACTTTAATAAAAAAAAACATTTATAAAAAGAAAAATCTATGTTAGACTTATAATCTCACATGTCACCTAATATGAGTTGTCATTTTAAAGTGTCTTTATTCGACCGGATTTGGAAAGGGAAAACATCTATCTGAAATATAAAAAATATAACTTATTATTAAAAAAACTAATAATTCTTATAGAAATAGACAATAGCCACGTACGTTAAATTCCTTAAAATGTGTGCCATTGTCATATTTTTTTTTTCAACTGTATCTGTGAAACTCTAACACGATGACATATTAGAATCTTTATATTTCATGTATTTTTCATTTTATCAATATTCATTCTATTTCTGGGTAAAGGTTAATCATGGTCAAGTTAAAGCAACGTCTTCTCATATAAGGAATGTGACTATGAGTACCTTATTTGATTTCATTGTCAAAATACCTATCTAAAAAACAGTAAAAAAATGTTTTAATAATCTTTTATTATAATTTCCATTTATAAGATTTACTCTCAAATGAAAGACCAAATCATGGTAAACTGAGAGTGCAATTATTGGGGAAAGAAAATGGACAAAGTATAAATATGAAATCATAGTTAAAAGGATCTAACCTTAATGTCTTGAAGTTTGGCTCTTTAACAGATAATCATAACAGTAATCATTGAGTTGAGTTGTTCTCTCCAAACATCTTTGCTGGTCCAATTTGAATAATCTCAAAATGTAGAAAATGAATTTCATCATCCACAGTTAGGTAACCTACATGAAAATGAATTAGTAGTAATTAATATATATTAAAACAAAATTTAAACTATCATCAATACGTTTGAGATTTTCAAGACTAATAAATGTTTTCCCTGTTACGAATTCACATGACTTCCTAAGCGCGCTTTGAAATATTAAATAATTGTTTCATTTCATTGGCAAGGAAAATTCACAATAAATGATACCTCTTCCATAAATCTTTTGTCATTGTGTAACAGTTTCTTCTGATGAATAAATCCACTCGCAAGCTGATCTGGCACTCCATCGTCCACATGATTGTTTTCGCTGTTCAAGAGAACTCTCAATAAATAGAGCCTCTCACACCGTTTAGGTTTATAAAAACATCAAGGGAAGGTGAAGTAAGCGAAGATACCTTTGCTTTCATCTTCATGTACTATTATCTATTTTTCCGTCGCATGGCATGTATATCTTTCTTTCTTTCTATGCTTTCTATGATGTTTGCTAAGGATGTTCCTTTTTAGTTATTTCAGGTGCCATGGCTGGAGCGAGGGAGCAAGATCAGTACATGCCAATAGCAAATGTGCTGAGGATCATGCGAAGGATCTTGCCAAAACATGCAAAAATCTCCGACGAAGCTAAAGAGACCGTCCAAGAATGTGTGTCGGAGTACATTAGCTTCGTCACTGCCGAAGCCAATGACAGATGCCAGCGCGAACAACGTAAGACAGTGACTGCTGAAGATGTTTTGTGGGCTATGGGAAAACTTGGTTTTGATGACTATGCTCAATCTCTTTCTGTTTACCTGAATCGTTATCGCCAAAGTGAAGGAGAACGCATGTCTGGGGGGAGACGTGGTTCTACTTCTGTT
>Ga0099822_1008904_pt1 | contig 12758 bp, 5 predicted proteins | sample CowpeawhiteBW_FD_76839 | JGI IMG/M metagenome (GOLD analysis project Ga0099822, IMG submission 76839) | Root nodule microbial communities of legume samples collected from California USA - Cow pea white BW | ecosystem: Host-associated > Plants > Roots > Nodule | place: USA: California | collected... | reverse complement strand
ATTTTTAAATATATATATATATATATATATATATATATATATATATATATATATATATATATATATATATATATATAAATATAACATTAGTTTCATGTATTTGAGACATTTGATTTGACATATTTTTTTAATCTAAAATTTTAAAATAATAACTTCATGAATTTTTTATTTTATATAATATTTAATTTTGTTTATTTTATTTAATATCTGATTTTGACTCATATTTAAATTATTTTTCATGGAAAAGAGGTGATGACTTCTTTTATTTTGTTATAATTTAAAAAAGAAAAGTTGAAGATCATAAGGATGCCCTCTCTCGTAATTGCCAAAAAAGAAAAAATAAAGTGATATTTATAAATTTAGAGAGATATACTTGTTTTATGTTAAATTTGATTCGGAGTGCTCAATTTTTATTTATGTTGAGTTTGTATAAATAATAAAAAAATGAATTTATTTAAATAATAAGATAAATGATTAATATAATAATTAACAATATAAAAGTTAGTTAACTAATGGTAATCAAAATAATTTTATAAAATAATAGTAGTAATAATTAGAACATCATAATTAATAATAATAAAAAAATTATTAAAAAAAGTGAAATTAACTCAAATATTTAGTATTTTTAACATATATATTTTTATATGAACATCTAGTATAAGTGTCAATGAAAATAGATCATTTCAATAAATTTTGGATGGTAGCTTATGAAAACAACTTACTCCTATAATCAATTAACTCAACTTATTTTAAATATTGCTTACTTAACAAGCATAAGTTCAATGAGCTGCTAAATAAAATCGTGATCCTTAATTATATTTGAAATGAAGTGTTTATAAAAATTCGTTAACTAACGGTTTGCTATCTACTATTCAAACCAACTAGTACACGTCTCTTGAAAGGAATGTTTTTAACATAAGTAAAATAGAAAGTGTATTTAAAAAACTTCATTTTTAACAATAATTAAAATTATATTAAAATAAAAAATGGGAATGGAATTTTTTATGTTCTGAAAAATATTGATATTAATATTAATTCAGTTTATACATGAATATCTAATTTAGAAAAAAAAAAAACAAATTTATGAAGTGAAGGAAGAGATTTTATGAAGTGAAGGAAGATAAAAGAGTGTGAATGGTTGTTGAATAATGAAATAAGAGAACGTGAAAAATGACCTAATAAAAACTTAAAAAGACAGTGAATGAAAAGTTATAAAGCAACTTCAAAATAAAAATTCCATTTGGTGCATTCGTATATGGATGTTAACACAATGATTGAAAACCAAGCAAATTAAAGCGTGATGTTATTGAAATGAGAATGACGTAACAAAACTAATTCCTGTTCCTTCACAAATAAAACACCAACCATTTGTAATTTCTTATTCATACACGGAACCTTCTATCATAAAATAATAATAATAATAATAATAATAATTATTATTATTATAATAATAATATTAAATAATAATTTTCCTACATTACATTTAAGTAGCCCACCATCCCATCAAATTTCTTATCCATATTTCATTTCAGAAAACCCTTCTTTCATTTCAAAACTTTTAAAAACCTAAAAAACCACGAATTCTAATTCAAAAGAAATTCGATTCCAACTCAACTAATTGACTTATAATCAATCTGAATATCTAAAATAATGTCTCACTTTTTTTTTTTACTGTTTTATATAATAAATTAAATTTACAATAAATAAGTATTTATTAATATACAATTTATATTATAAAGCATTAATGATAATTAATAAATATTTGAACACAAACTGTATTTTATATTTATGATAAATGATGAATATATAATATGATATTTTTTATTGCTGATAGCTTTTTATGGACAATATTGAAATTCAAGTTAAAATTAAAGATATTGAAAGTGATATGGTAAAGTATTAAGAGGTCAATTAAAAGAAAACAATAAGTATTAAAAAAATAATTAAACACCCTTTAATTTGTATGCAGACATATTAAATGACAGTGACTTTAGAACGAGTATTTTACATATTTTATTCAATGTTAACATTTTAAAATATTTTCCTGTATTTTGATAAGAGTAGATAAGAATATTTATTGTTAAAAAAAATGTAAATTTTAGGTTAAAGAAGAAAGTTGGGTCCAGTCAGCGGTCAAAACCGAAGGGCTTTAAACTTGGTTAGTAGCATCTTGTTTAGAAAGTCACCTAGATAAATATAACTATAAATATAAATAATAATAATAGTTTTAACAGAAGTTAGAAGCTTCAGAGTTTGGCGTGGGAGCTTCAAAAGCGAACTGAACCAACGACAGTTAAGCCGAACAAACCTTGGTAGTTCCAAACCAAACCAAAATCATATAACAGAACACAGCAAAACAGAGCACCAACAAACTCACTTAATTCCTAGTACTATTACTCACCCACACTCTCTGTCTCAGACAACACTCGCCACCAACAAAACGGCGTCACTCTGATCGTGATCAACGTCAAAAATGCCTCAAACGGGTCCTACCGGGGAACCCACTCACGGAGGCTCCGGTGGCCGCAAGGTGGTGGTGGGGGTGAAGATGAACTCCCCCAGCAAGGAATTGCTCACCTGGGCTTTGGTCAAAGTGGCTCACCCTGGTGACACCGTGGTTGCCCTGCATGTTCTTGGGAACCAGGGTACTTGGGGAATTTCAGTTTTTTTTTTTCTTCTTTTTTTGCTTTGGGTTCTTGTTTTTTAACGTGAAGATTGACTGGTGAAATGGGGTTGCGTAGATACTGTGAATGGAGACGGGAAATCTTCGCTGCTTTCGCTTGTCAAGGCGTTTGACTCTGTTCTTGCCGTTTATGAAGGATTCTGCAACTTGAAACAGGTTCAATTTCTCAATCTTCGTTCTCTGGGTGGGCCCTTTTCAATTTCTATAAACGGAATATGCAAATTCATTTGCTGCCTTCAAATTGGGTAGGAAATGCGGGACATCAAAAATAAAACTTCCCAGTGGAAAACAAAAGCGTAATTTTGAAGTTTGTGGAAGTGCTTCTTCTTTGAAGTCTCTGAAAGAAACATACTGAATTTTATGGTTTTTGTTTTTTTTTTGTTAGGTCGACCTCAAACTCAAAATTTGCCGTGGTTCATCGGTGAAGAAAATTTTGGTTCGAGAAGCAAATAGTTATTCCGCAACTCATGTTGTGGTCGGAACAACTCATGGTCTGCATAGAATCCGGTCATCTACCGTTGTAGCTAAATACTGTGCTAAGAAGTTGTCCAAGGATTGTTCTGTTCTCGCTGTTAACAATGGGAAGGTTGTGTTCAAACGCGACAGCTCGCCACCAAGTGTTGCTGACTTACAAGGTGTCTGATTGTTCTTAGTTTTGATTGTTTGGATTCTCGTGGACACGGTAGAATTCTCAGGCTTGAGTTTGTTTTGCAGGGATTGATCGTCAACACAGAAATGGTTTGGTCGGTTCGATTCATTGGACACTCAGTAGGAATACAAAAGTTCTAAGTGATGACAATTCAGGGACGGATGCTGATGAGAAGAAACCTGGCCAAATTTCAGATCACAGTTTAGCTAAGTTTTTCCTAGATTCGACAGAAACTGTTAGAAAACCGAGCTGTTCAGTTTGTGGCACAACCTTGGCATTGCCAGACCCTTCATGCTACCAATCTGCAGAAGGGGTTTCTGGTGATGATGGTAAAGAGAATTCCTTGGCTATAGTGCCAGTGCAAGTGCAACCCACTGTTGCTGCAGAAGCGGAATTGAAACCTGGTTGGCCACTACTACACCGTAGAATTATATCGGACACACAATCTACTGATAGATCATTGACGCACCCCGAGATTTCCGTGGTCCAGTGGGCAATGAGGTTACCTTCTAGAAATATTTCATATGCTTCAGATCGTGATGAAAAGTCTGAAACTTGTGACCGAAGTTTAGATCAACCCGCGGCTTTAGATAGGGAAAGTGGTGCTCTTGTTCCAGTAGATTCTGAAATCGGAACAGCTTCTTCGCCAGAAAGCAATTCAAGAAACATTCCTAAAGAATTGGAGGGCCTTCATGAGAAGTACTCCTCAACTTGTAGATTGTTTGGGTACCAAGATCTTGTATCTGCCACATCAAATTTCTTACCGGGTTTGTATCCTAGTTAGTTTGACTTAGTTCAATGTAACAAACTGGATTGTGTTTTTTTAATGTGGTTACTAATGTGATTTCAGAAAACTTTATTGGGAAAGGAGGAAGCAGTCAGGTTTTTAGAGGCTGCCTTCCTGATGGCAAGGAACTTGCTGTCAAGATTCTAAAGCCTTCTGAAGATGTATTGAAGGAATTTATTCTGGAAATAGAAATCATCACTACCTTGCATCACAAAAACATAATTTCCCTCCTGGGATTCTGCTTTGAGAATGGCAAATTTCTTCTGGTTTATGATCTCTTATCAAGGGGAAGCCTTGAAGAGAATCTTCATGGTACGTTTGCTATATATATCCCTTTGGTTTTTCTATATGGCGAGTTATTGACTTCCTTCTATTCCATGCCAAAATAGGTAATAAGAAAAATTCACTTGCGTTTGGTTGGTCGGAGAGATATAAGGTAGCTGTGGGTATTGCTGAGGCTTTAAATTATCTGCATTCTAAAGATGATCAACCCGTGATCCATCGGGATGTAAAGTCATCAAATGTGTTATTATCCGAGGATTTTGAACCCCAGGTATTTATCTAGTCATTACTTTTTAATTTAACATAATCTGCATCAGTTGAGCCTCATGATCTGCTTCATTTTCTTCAGCTGTCTGATTTTGGACTGGCAAAATGGGCATCAACCTCGTCATCACACATAACCTGCACAGATGTTGCTGGAACCTTTGGGTTGGTACATTTAGACCCTGCATAACCATGCTAGAGAGAGAAAACACATTTGAAATGGTCCTAAATTATTTTAATGTATTGTACTTATGATGCAGTTACTTGGCTCCTGAATACTTCATGTACGGCAAAGTAAATGATAAGATTGATGTTTATGCATTTGGCGTGGTGCTCCTCGAACTTCTTTCAGGGAGAAGGCCCATAAACCGTGATTATCCTAAAGGCCAAGAAAGTCTTGTCATGTGGGTATGTTTCTGTAGTCCTATGCTCTGGCATCACCTCAAATACTTCCATTTCCTAATCATATGTGTTGCGAAAAAATATAAAAGAAACGCACTTTCGCAGGCAAGTCCAATTCTAAATAGTGGAAAGGTGTTACAATTGTTAGATCCTAGTTTGGGTGAAAACTATGATCATGAGGAGATGGAAAAGATGGTGTTGGCAGCCACACTGTGTATCAAACGTGCTCCAAGGGCTAGGCCTCAAATGAACATTGTAAGTGGTCCACTTTTGACTTTATTGCATATTGTGGAATCTATGTCATATCATATATAATAATAGACTCATTCGTTGCATATGGAGTGCATTTTCCTGGATGTCTGCGTTTTGCTTATCCTAAATCCTGTGGTACATATCTTGATAGTGCACGCCACAACTTCATCTTCTTGTTTGATTACCTTAGAAATATTCTGTGAATTAGTCCCTAGTTGAAAATCTGATGCATTGATTGTGTTGGACCACAGATCTTAAAGCTCCTTCAAGGTGACATTGAAACAGTGAAGTGGGCAAGGTTAGAAGTTAAGAATGGTTTGGATGCAGCAGAAACGGTTGATGATGAAGCGTGTCCACCTAGTGATAATCTACAGTCACATTTAGATCTTGCACTGCGTGATTTGGTGGAGGAGTCACTCTCCATGTGCAGTGTTGAGCAGGGTTTGACATTGGAGGACTACTTGAGAGGCCGTTGCAGCCGTGCATCAAGCTTTGACTGAGCAAATCACTAGCAAAATGCTAGAAGAAGAAGCTCTATCCTTTTTTTCATGACTTGAACTTTTTGAAGATGAAGTCTTCTTTTTCCTATTAACAGTGGCATCTTCTTTGGGTTTTCAATGGATTTAGGATGAGAGGTTGTTTGGGTGTTCCCTCCTCCTATACTTAATAACGAGGAAACTAGGCCTTGTAAGTTCTTCTGGGCCACTTCCCCCTTGTCACTCTATATTTCAAATGCTTTCTCTGGTTTTTTCCACGATCTCAATTTGATCAAGTTTTGTAATATATATTGGTAAAGAGATGAAGAAGTTGTATTTTAGAGCGTAAGGATCATTGCTCTGCATCCAATCCAAATAAGGCTACACCAACTTCCTCCCTAAATTTATAAAGGAAACCTTGTTATGTAATAATAGGTTTAAGTCAATTAAGATGCTGTCTGTGTTTGTGCAGTGTAAAAGTGAAGAAAAATTTAGAAAATGCTTAGTTTTTAAATACTGATTTGTCTAGTTATTGAAAATTTTGTGTTTAAGTATATACTTTTTTTCCTTAAATTTATGCTGAGTTTAATTTTGGTGCCTTGAATTTTAAATTAACTTTTACTCTTTCATTTTACAAACTGCCCATTTTTTATTCTTATTGAGGACTAAAACTACCACAAATTAAGGATCAATAATCATGGATTGTTTTCAGATTACTTCCTTTAAAATTTAAAATATCACTAACAAACTTGACCAAGGTTTAAAAGATCAAAACGATATTTCTGCTTCTTTTTTTATTTGAAATAAAAAAATAGATATTATATTTAAGAGTTGAATTTTGGTTGTTTACAATATATTACTTTGTTCTTTTGAGCTATATATTTTCTTAATTTATTTCAATATTGTTTTCCATTTTCAACCCGTCGATTACATCGATGTTGAGGGAATATTATTAACATGTTTTTTTTATTTTTTATAAAGATGTTAATAATGTCATAAATGATTATTTTTATTAACATAGCCAAGATAACATTATCGTACATTATAAATTTAATGTGATGAAGGAAATTTAAAAATAAGAAACCGTAAATTTTATTTTTCTCTATCTTTGTTTCAGATCATATGACTTATTTATAGAACAAAGATTGTGCATGGGTAAAATCGGAAGTGCCGTATCCCTCGCAGACCACATTATGTATGAGAAATCTTATCCATAGCAGAAGGTCCAAAGCTAGTGAGAAACCGATATAAAGGCAACCACCACGAAATAAAACCTTAGCAACGAACAACACAACCTTGAATCATGGCCACGAGTTGCTCCTACATGGTTTCCACCAAATTGTCGATGTTGGGTTGGAGTGGAGGAAGAAGAGAAGTGAGAAACCGGAGAAGAGTTTTTGTCTCAGCCCAACAACAGAGCGATGTTCAGGAAGCAGAGGACGTGAAGGAGAAAGAGCAGGAACAGGTACAGAGTGAGAAAGCGAAGCCAAAAGGAACGAAACCAAGGCCAGTGGAACCTCAGGTGAACGTGAAGAGCAAAAACATGATAAGGGAATATGGAGGGCAGTGGTTGAGCTGCACCACGCGCCATGTCAGGATCTTCGCAGCCTATATCGACCCTGTAACTTTTGAGTTCGATCAAACCCAGATGGATAAGCTCACCCTTATTCTTGATCCCACCGATGAGTTTCTGTGGAACCCTGACACCTGCAACATGGTCTATTCTTACTTCCAGGAACTCGTTGATCACTACGAGGTACGTACTTACTTTCCTTAAACACAATTCATTTATTCTCGATTTGTTTGTCTTAGGTTGGTGTCACAGTCTAATTCACAAAATATGGAACGAAAGAGTGTGTGTGTGTGTGTGTGTTGAAATACTAAGGTGTGATTATGCAAAGCAGGGTGCTCCATTGAACGATTACACCCTTCGTCTCATTGGTTCGGACATTGAGCACTACATTAGAAAGATGTTATACGATGGACTAATCAAGTATAACATGAATGCGAGGGTTCTCAATTTCAGCATGGGCAAGCCACGGATCATGTTCGACAATGAAATCAAACCTCAAGTTTCAATGGACAAATGATTTCTGAATACACCAACAAAAGTGGTTTGCATGTGATTGTTTTGTAAATTATCAAAAAGAAACTCTAATCCAACATTAGATGGTTTTCGGAGTTGAGTGAAACTGGTGCGAACCAAATTATAGTTACAGATACAGAGTATTCTTACTGTCTGTAATATACCTTCTGTTCATCGCTTATGTTACTAAACTGGTATAAATTATAATCACTCACTCACCTCTGCTACACATACATGTTATCTTCAAATTTTGGTTCTTTCTCGACACCAATGAGTTTCATTACAGCGGATATAGATAATTAAATTTTATAAGTATATTAACAGGGTTTGATTATCTTGTTTATGCATATGAAAAAAGTTTATTAGAAATGTAAATTCATTTCAATTACTTTTATGTTTCGAAAGAGTAATACTATGAAGACACCTTATTTTAGAAGAAAGAACAATCTTTAGAAAAGGTGAAGTAAAGTTGATGTTAAAAAGATAGTAAGTATCAGCAAAAAGGAGAATGAAATGGCATCACAAAATCTTTGTTCTTTTTTAGTGGGTCTACTTCAGTAAAGTGGTTTTGTCACATACACAAGGCAAAAACTTACTAAAGTTCAGCCTTTATATTTTTGTAGAGATTTATAATTGTAGACTTGGCCATCAAAGAAATTACTTTAATAGAAAATAACCCTTTTCAATAGCATTTAAAAGTAACTTTAATATTAATTTTGTTTCTATACTAATACAAAATAATTGTTCAAAGAAATCTTTTTACGGAAATTCTTTTTTATATTTTGTATTAAAATATCTTTAAAATTATGAAAATTAAATTATTAATCTTCAATTTGAAATTAGAAAAATGAATTTATCTTAAACTTGAAAATAAGAAACACATATTTGAATTTATATGTATTTTGATTATATTATTTATTGTATCAAGCACTTCTATACTTCTCGTCTATAGATTATTATATGAATTCTGGGTATGAAACGGTGGATTGTACTACTTTTTCTTTTCTGTTTTATTACTTTGTTTCCTATCATAAAAGAAAAATACTAAGAATCATGCTTTCTAAATACACAAACTATATCTGAACACAAGGTTTACAAATTTTCAACTTTGAAATGCTTGAATTGAATTCAAGCTACACGAACCCACCGCCCCTGAGAAAATCCTAAGCTAACTAAGTTTTGCTTTTACTACAATCCATTTATTCAAAGCAGCACTTTTTTAAAAGAAAATTTTCAAATAGTTATAAAACCACTTAAGTACTATTTAAATGTATTACTTTTCATAAAATATATCTAATTCATCACGTGTAATAGAGTTGTTCAAAACTCAGTCATTGTGAAAAATAAAAATATAATTAGAACCATATAATAAAAAATATTAATTCAAATATATTTTTAATTACAAGCATTAGGACCTTTAGTTATTATGGCAAACGAAAAACATTTAATTTCAAAACAAAATATAAACAAACTATTCAAATTAACAATTTAACTACAAATCTCACAATTTTCTTCCCTGTTTCTTAAATTGCACGATGTTTTTTAAGAAGCATACTTCCGGAGAATTATTTTATAACCCATTATAATAATTTATTCAAATGATAGTTTTAGTCAAACTTATATTGGCATTTTATGAGTTAGGTTATCTTTAGGTTTATATTTATCCGAGTTATATTTGGTTCACCTCCCTCGAGTTGAGTCAATTCAAAATCAGACATATCTATTTTGGATTGAATCAAGTTAAGTTTATCTTAGACTAAGTCAAGCCACTCCACTTCAAATAATTGGTCTTATTTTCATTCCAAGTCTGATAATAAAATCAGTATTAACCACCATGCATTTGAGGTATTGTCTGTTTTGGAATGTGTGTTTTTCATAACAGTTTTGTCCTTAAAAGGTGTCACAGAGGATCAAAGGAGAAATATGTATTTAAATCGTCTTAGTCCTCAACTTTTAAGCGATGTGAGACTATTAGGCGTGATAGGAACATAAGCCCCCTAGTCGAGGTCTAAGGGGAATGACAGATCATCCCTAATGTTGTGTTTGTTTGAGGTAGAGTGGCAAAGCGGAGATGAATTATGAAGTTAATTTTGTGTTCACTTGGTAGGTTTTAAGAGAAAGGCATACAGGTGATTAGCGGGATGGAGCAGGATTGTAATCTCCCCACTTATGCGCTGATTTGAGTGAATTTACCAGCTTTATGACAATTTTACCCATTCATGGTGTGAGGGAGCTGAACGTGGAAAGTTAAGTGTGCTTAAACAAGGGATTCGATCCCAAAAGGGATCTATGTTAAGAGAGAAAGTGAGAGATCCGATTCCCATTCGAATGGATCAGATCTAGGGCTTGAGGGATTCGATCCCATTGAAATTGCTTGTTGAGGGATTCAATCCCATTTTGAATGGATTGGATCTAGAGTGAGGGATTCAATCCCATTTTGAATGGATTGGATCTAGAGTGAGGGATTTGATCCCATATCATGGAACGAATCTGTTGGTTGGTTAAAGTTGAGAGGATTCGATCCATATGCTTAGTTTCTGAACACTGGTTTTTTTTTTACTAATACAAAAATATCAATATATACTACTTATTAAATTAAGGGCAAAATGATAATTTCATATATATTTCTATTAAAACATATTTTTAATAAATCATATCAATCAAATCTTTCACAAACTTTCACAAAAATTACTTCTAAATTTACCCACAATCACTTCTAAATCCCTTAAAAAAACAACACATAATTCACTCTTAAATTCACTCTTAAATCCACTTAAATCTATCCACTCACTCTCTCTCAAATACTCTCCCTCAAGTGAACACAACGTAAGGCTTAAGGGACCCATTCATCTTAGAACATTGTTATCAGTCTCACAGTGGACGTCAATCAATATTTCGATCCTAAGCTTGTCATGTGACATTGTTAATTAGGGTCAATCACCATGCATTGATATTGTCCACTTTGGAGCGTAGAATTTCGTCACAGTTTTATCCTTAAAAGGCTCACCAAAGGGTGAAAGGAGTATTTAAACCGCCTTAGACCTCGACTCCTAAATGATGTGAGACTATTAGGCATAGTAGGAACATAAGATTTAAGATTGATATTCCGATCTCAGTCCGTCGAGTGACATCGTTAGGATCAATCACCATGCATCCAAGATGTTATCCGCCTTGGAACATAGAACTTCGTCACCGTTTTGTCCTTAAAAGATGTCTTGAAGGTTGGACTATTTAAAAAATATATGGAGAAAATTTTCTTCTTGCACCTCCATAATTTTTTTTTGTATTTATATATATTAAAAAAAAAATCAGTTTCACATATCTTTTCATTTTGAGTTTCATAATACACAATCAAAGGATGTTTTAGAATGCAAAAGTTGTATTCCAAATTATATATTTTAAAAAATAAAAATAAAAATATATTTTAAATTATGCAATTCAATGTCCGTTTTAGAAAAAAGAAGGCAATGAGTGAGAGAGAGGTTGGTAGAAGAAGAAGGAGATGACTATAAAAATAAATGAAAAATAAGGAAAAGAGAGTAGATATAATAAGAACTAAAACTATAGTTTGGATTGTTTAGATAATTTTATTGTTAAAAACTTATTTATTTAAATAATAAATATGTATATTTTTAATTCTAATTTAATTATCAAATTATTAAGAAAATATTATTATATAATTTTAATAATATATAAAATAATTCATAAAACTATTAAAAAATCTTAAATTAAACTTTATATTATTAAAAAATCTTAAATTAATTCATAATATATAGTTCATTTAGTAGTTTATACTATTTTTTACACTAGTTTTCAACCTTTTCTATATACTTTATGCCGTTTTACCATTAAAATATATTAACGTTAATTTTATTCTTTCCACACAAAGTATGAATTTATTATCATACTGATTAATATAATAAGTATGATATTTCTTCAAGTGTATCTTATTTTTAATTGATTTAGTCTGAAAACATTTTAAGATGTATAATATAAAATTGATAGTAGAAAGTGCAACGTAAAAATATAATTAAGAATAATTTTTTAACAAAGGTATACGTTTCAAATTTCTTAAAAAACTAAAATTATAACCTATATAAAATAAAATAAAAATATTTACATAAACATATCCATCTAATAATTTTACTCTCAGTAGTCACTTCAACAACTGTTTTTTATATAAGATAGATATCGTAAATATATAAACTTAAAAGTTCATTTAAACTGAAGTAAACCAATTTCTAAAATCTAAAATAAGATGGATAAATGATGTGAGTATAATTGAGATATCAAATATATATAATGATATTATGAGATATTAAATATATAAGTTTAAATATCTTTTTCGTCTTTATTTTCGTAGTGTTTATTGTGGATGATCCTCATTTTGACATAATATTTAAAATGATCCTTATTTCTACCGAATGTTTAAAATGTTCCTTATTTCTATCAAATATTTGAAATGTTCCTCATTTTCGCAATTCATGTTTTATTTGGTCGTTTTTGTGACACCATTTAAATCAGTAACGGAACATTGTATATTACACGTAACACATCCCAATGCAACGTAATACAAAATACAAACAGTGCCACCTGTACCGTGCTTCGTTACTGATTCAAATGACGTCACAGAAAAGTACCAAATCAAACACGAATTGCGAAAATGAGGACTATTTTAAACATTCGATAGGAATGAGGACTATTTAAAACATTCTGTCAAAATGAGGATCATCTGCAACAAACACTACGAAAATAAGGACGAAAAATGTATTTAAACCTATATATATATATATATATATATATATATATATATATATATATATATATATATATATATATATATATATATATATATATATATGTATATATATATATAT